>Ga0209538_1000108_pt1 | contig 47802 bp, 73 predicted proteins | sample BarGraNGADG00211_2_FD_184492 | JGI IMG/M metagenome (GOLD analysis project Ga0209538, IMG submission 184492) | Arctic peat soil microbial communities from Barrow, Alaska - Barrow Graham LP Ref core NGADG0004-211 (SPAdes) (version 2) | ecosystem: Environmental > Terrestrial > Soil > Wetlands >... | reverse complement strand
TGCTGCGCCCTGCCGGTGTAGCGGCTCCCGGATCCCGAGTGGAAGTCGTGTTTCTGCCGCGGACGTTCCATGACGCCTCGACCGGATCGGCAGACAGCGAGTCCCACGCCTTGCCCATGAAGCCGATCCCGTAGGGCGGGTCCGTGACGATGGCATCGATGCTGTCCGGCTCCATCGCGGCCATCGCCTCGATGCAATCGCCGTGGATGAGCGTCATGCTGCTCCCTCCCGTGAGACAAGCAGAGTCTGGGACCACGCTAACTGGCTCCTTGTCTCACGCTGTAGAGTTGTCCCGTGAGGCGCGCCTACGCGTATCTGAGAAAGTCGCGGGTCTATCGCGACCAGGAGATCGTCAGCCCCGAGATGCAGCTCGCGGCGGCCACCCAGTACGCGGAGGCGTTCGGCGACCGCGATCTCATCGTGCTCACCGACCTGAACAGGAGCGGGCGCAAGGGGAGACGCGAGCGTCCGGGTTTCGATGCCCTGCTCTCCGCGATCGAAGCCGGGGAGGTGTCGGCCGTCTACTCGTACAGCCTCAGCCGACTCTCCCGGTCGGTCCGTGACATCATGGCCCTGGCCGAGCTGTGCAGGGTCCAGGGCGTCGCTATCCGGCTGGCGCGGGACACTGACCCGGATCCCACGACTGCGACCGGCCGGGCGATCCTGGCCCTGCTCGGCGTCATGGCCCAGCTCGAGGCCGACCTGGCTTCGGAGCGAGCGCTCGACGCGGTGGAGGTCCGCCGGGCCCGCGGTGACGTAATGGGGGCCCCGGTGTTCCTCGAGCACCCGCTCGTCATCGAGGCATACGAGGAAGCGGGCTCCTGCACGGGAGCAGCAAGGCTTTTGACGGCGCGGGGCGTTCGGACCCGGAACGGCAACGCCGTCTGGTACCCGAGCGCTGTCTCTGTGATCCTGCGGCGCGTGGCCCCGCAACTGCTCCCGGTCGGTCAGCCGCGGGGCGCCAAGAAGGCGGCGCCCTTCTTGTTCTACAGGTTGCTGCGCTGCCACTGCGGGCGCACCATGACCGGCTGGCGCCGCGCGTCCGGGAGGATGGTGGGCTACGTCAGTTATCGCTGCACCCGGGGCAGGCTGGACACGCTCCACGGTACGACGACCGTCCCCGAGAGCCGCGTCCTTGAATGGGCGATACGCGAGGCCCTGCGGCTTCGACCGCCGAAAGACAAGGTGGCCCTGGCCGAGAGCACAGTGGCGGAGCAGGCGGCGCTCCGGGCTCAACTGGACCGCATCCGGGTTGCATGGATCGCCGGCTTGTACCAGGACGAACCGACGATGATGGCCGAGAAAGCGGAGGTCGACGACGCTCTCATGCGGCTCGATCTCCAGGGACAGGTGAGGTTGGTCCCGGCAGTGAGTTGGGATCGCGAGCCGCAAGAGGTAAACCGGGCACTCCGGATGATATGGGGTTCGGTTCAAATAGACGGGGACATGCGGCCCGTTGCCGCGGAATGGCTGGTGCCAGAATGGGTGAGTCCTCCAGCCTGACCAAGGCCAAGATCAGCCGTTGCTCTGGAAGGCTGAACGACGAAAGGGCCCGGATCATGCGGCGAGCCCTAGGACTTCCTGCCGGCAGCGGTTGGCGGCGGTCTCGCACCACTTCTCTTCGATCTCGATGCCGATGGCGCGGCGACCGAGGGACTTCGCGGCGACGAGGGTCGAGCCGGAGCCCATAAAGGGGTCGAGCAATACGGCGCCGAGCATGTTGTCGATGACCTTCCGCAATAACTCGACGGGCTTCTCCGTCGGGTGGTTCACATTCCCGCTACGGGCACAGTCGATCACGTTTCCGTGCTTGGCGATGCGATCTTTGTTGGCAGGTCGGCGCATCCCGTAGGCGATAAGTTCGTGCTGGTTGCGCCACGGCCGCCCGATGCCGTTGTTGCCCTTCGACCACACGATCATCGCCCTGAGCATGTACCCGGCGTATTCGAGCGAGTCGGCGGTATTGACCCACATCCGCCAATCCGTGAATACGGCAATCTCGTCTACGCTCCGCGCGCTTCGCAGGACTTCGCGCATGAGGTTCATGTACCCACGAGTCGAAAGCGTGTCGTAACCGATGCGGTCGTCCTTCGTCGCCGCGCCCATCTTCCCGATGCTGCCCGACGACTTACCGGCCTCTTGGAAGCCGCCCGATGAGTACGGCGGGTCCGTCACGATCACGTCGGCCTCGGGCATCCACTCCCGGCAATCTCCGTGGTAGATCGTCACGAGGTCGTCGGAGTAGTAGGGCGTCACGCCGCCACCTCCCAGGTGTCTGGGTACAGGCGCGCGAGGTACGCGCGCTCGGCGGCCCGCACTTCCCGAGACGGCCCACCGACGTTGCCCGCATAGCACATGGCGATCAGGTGCGTCGGATCGCGGTGAGACTCCCCGACGCCCATGCGCGGGTGCTCCTTGACGCGGTCGACGGTCAGCCGCTCGCGGTCGGACGGCTCATGCCGATTGCCCCAGGCGTCCCGGCAAACGTGACCGGCTTGGATGCGGAACAGGAAGCAGATATCATCCCGGGCGATCACCTCGTCGTGCGCCTCGATCGGGGTCATCGGGACACCGTGACGCGGACGGCTCGGGGGATGCGCCAGCCGTGCGGTTCAGCCCGCAGATCCTCCCGGTCGCGGGCATAGCCGTAGCGTTCCTCGATGTAGGCGCGGCACGCGCGGCGGGTTCGGAACAGACGGAAATCGCCCGGCCCGGACTCCGGGCTCCATTGCAGGTGCCGCCGGTCGCCGTCGAGCCGGTTGACGCTGTGCCACTCCACGGCCCATGCGAGCAGGGGGCGGGCGTCGTATTCGGCGATCCGGGCCCGGAGGTCGCTCACTTCGCGCCCTCGGCGTAGGCGACAGCCACCGCCAAAGCGCTCCACAAATCAGCGTGGAAGCCGTACAGCGGGCCCGGCGCCGCCTTCCGGCCGATCGACGCGTCGCCCCCGAACTTGTCCATCAACGCGCGGCGCACGTTGGGATCCTTGGCCCGCGCCGAGCCGCAGAGGTGGACGACGATCGCCTTGCGGGTGAGCTGGGCGACGGGCGTCGGGTACAGCGCCTCTTCGAAGCGGCCGGACCAGCGCACGGTCTCGAAGACCTCGGCGCCGACCGGCATCCCGTAGGATGCGACCTGCTCGATGACGGCGACGGGTGGACGGCAGAGCGTACCATCCGTCAGCATTCCGGCTCGCAGCGACCCGAGGATCGTCCCGTTCGGATCGATCCCGAACCGGACCGGTCGCCCGTCCTGAAGGACGACCCACGCCGATCGCGTGGTGCCAGGATCGATCGCCAAGATGACGCTCACGCCGCCCTCCGTCTTCTCGACGACTCGCGCCACGTGGCCCGCCTGGTCGCGAGCGCTTCGTCTGCCGTGTACGCAGGCCCCCGCCCCCGCTTTCCCGGGATGCCGGTGCAGATGGGCTGCGTCGCGGCAAAGGCCGGCGTGCAGTCTCGGCAGGGGCTATCCGCGCGGTTAGAGGGATGGAGGATCAAGTTGAACGCCCGCCAGTCCATCCATTCAGCGAATGTCATGCAAGGCGGACGCCCGCTCATGCCGCCCTCCGTTGCCAAATGAGATCAACGGTCTCCGCGTACCCGGCGAGGTCTACGAGGTTGTCACGCCGGTGTTCGTTGACCTCCCGGCCGATCTTGACCGCGACCATGCACAAACCGACCTTTTCGGGAGGCACGTCGGGGATACCCAGGATCGCCCCCCACATGCGGCCCGTTCGGGCGAAATCGATCTCGGGAGGCCCATAGGCTGCCCCCCGATCGCTGTGGACGATCCGCTGCGCTTCCTCGAGGATCGTCTCGTCAGGGAGGTCTTCCATCGTCTCGGCGTCAAGGATCTGCAGGCCGCACATCCGCGCCACGGCCAACTCGTTCCTGGCGCCGTTGCTCGCACGCCAGCCCGGCAGGAGCGCGATCGCGTCGCAGTTCATGAGCAGCGGGAGGTCGCGACGCATATAGGACTCGGGGGTCCCGGCCGGGTCCGTGCGGGGGTCGAAGCCTTCTGCCTCGTCCATCCGAGCCGGGTTCAACACGTTCCACCCGTGGTCCCTGAACCAAGCCTCGGCCTGGTGGAACGCCGGAAAGTTGAACGAGGGGTACCCCCGCATGGGCCCGGCGATGTACACGGTGGTCATCGGTCGAGGTCCGCGAGGGCGTTCAAGGCCGCCAGCACCACACGGACCAGCGCAAGCACCACGTCCGGCGAGGCAGCGGCGATGTAGGCGGCGTCGGCCTCCGCGTTGAACGTCGTAACCGCGAAGGACATGCACCCCGGACCGCGTTTGGCTGGGACGTAGATACCCGGCCATGAACGGCGCGCCGGGTCATCCGGCTCGCCCGGCTCGTACTCCCACGGTCCCGGCGTGGCCTCCTGCGCCAGCCGGGTGAGGGCTTCGATGTTCATCACGCCGCCTTCTCGTCGCGGTACGCGAGGGCCCAGCGAGTGACCGCATCGGCGCCGACGACCTTGACGAACTGATCTCGCGCCCGGTTCATGGTGCTGCGCACCGTCTCCGGGTCGGAGTTGACTTCGGACGCGATGTCCGCATAGGTCATGGCCCCCTGGCCAAGGACCGCGATGATGCGAACCCGGAGCGGGACGGTTTCCCCCGTGGGCTTCTCGTCATAGAACGTCACGGCATCCTCTCCATATTTGATCCCGACGCCCTTCGGGTCGGTCCGGGCGCCGCTGTTGCGCTTGCGATTGACAAGGACCAGATGGCGATCGTCGGGGTCGCTCTCATCCGAGCAGGACAGCTCGAACGTGACCCGGGCCCAGGCGGGCTTCATGACCGAACCGTATGGACGCTCAGAGCCCGCCTTGCCCCGGTCGGCCTTGGGGACGTGGTCCAGCAGGAGGTGCGTACCTCCGATGTAGCGGAGGGCCGCGAACAGCCGCCCGGCGGAGTCGGACGGGTCGCCACCCTCACGGCCGGGAGGAGCCGCCTTGCTCACGGAGTCGACGATGACGAGGTCGATCTTCCGCTCTACCACGATCCGGGCGACCTCCTCAACGTTGTCCGCGAGAGGCCCGCGCCCGTAGCGGTAGACGACGCCGACGGGCGGCAGGTTGGCTCCCCGGCAGATCCGGGCAAGGCGATCGTTCCACTCGTCCTCGTCATCCTCCCAGTCGAGGATCAGCACATGCCCGCCCTTGCCGGGACACCAGCCAGGGATGACGCTCACCCCGGACTCGACCGAGACGACCGCGGCTGCCGCGAGGTAGCTCTTACCCGTTCCCTCAGGCCCGAAGAGGATCGTCGACTTGCCGACCACCAGGAGGGGATCCAGCAGGTACGGGATCGCTGGCCTCCGGGGACGGTTGCCCACGATCACGACCGGCTCGCCCTGTCGCTCGGCCTCGAGCGTGGCGCGGCAGAAACGCTCGAGGTAGCCCCGCCAATCGACCGTCAGCGTCGGCGCGCGTTCGGCAAGAGCCTTCGCGATCGTCGAGCGGGTGCCCATCGCGGAGACATTGAAGGAACCCCGCAGGAGGTGGCCGTTATCCGAAACCGATGCGTCAGCAGAGGTGACCGACAGCTCCCCGACCAGATCCCCGCCAGAGCGGCGGATATGGTCAAAGGTCACGTCGACCTCGCCCTCCTCAAAGTGGCCGACGTACCCGAGCCCCTGATGCTCAAAGCGATCCGACCCGATCGGCTCGGCCGCGTCGATCACGTTCCACACGGCATCGGCGCCCAGGAGGATCAGGTCGGCGGCGTCACCGTGAGCCGGGGCCGCGGGCCATTCAGCCCAGCGGAGAGACGCCACGATGGCCCGCAGGCCTCCGGCGATCCGCTTCATGTGCGCGCGGCCAACCTCGTCGTTATCGGGCCACAGGACGACGTGGCGCCCGGCGAGCTCGCCCAGGGCCGGGCCCGGGGTGGAGCTCGCCCCGGTGACCGTGCCTACGGCGCAGATGTCGGCGTCGATCAGCGCCTGGGCCGCCTTCTCTCCCTCCGTGACGACGATCGGGCGGTGGGCCGGCCAGTCTCCGAGGTGGTGGACGCCATAGAGCGGCAGGTCGACGAGGGCCAGCTCGCCGAGGCCAGACTCACCGGCCGGACGCTCCCACAGGAGGCGTTTCGTGCCGTCCGGCTCGTCAATCCGCACGTGGACAGCGACCAGCGCACCCGACGCGTCCTTGACCTCATAGCGCGTTCGCTGCGCCATATAATCCCTTCAGGGACGCGGTGTCCCTAAGCCTTGAACAGACAGGAGAGGGAGAGAGGGGCCGAAGCCCCTCATCTCAGAACGGGAGCGAGTCCAGATCGTCGAGGTCTGACGCAGGCTCCACACGTGCCGCGGTAGGTGCAGCGCGGGGCGCCGAGGGCCGCGCGTCCTCCTGGCCGAAGGTGTCGCCGCCACCCTTGGGCGGGGCCATCTGCATGACGGCATCGGCCGTCACTTCGAGCGACGTGTGGGTAACGCCGTCGTCCTTGCCTTCCCATTCGCGAGTCGCGAAGCGGCCGGACACGAGGACCTTGGCGCCCTTGCGGAGCTGTTCGGCGGCGCGCTCGCCGCGGGCGCCCCAGACGGACACCCTGAACCAATCGGTATGCTCATCCTTCCAGCCGCCCGAGCCGTCAGGCTTGCTGGAACTGACCGCAACCGAAAACTGGGTCACGGCTTGGCCGGCCGGGGTGTACCTCATCTCAGGGTCACGCCCCAGATTGCCCACTAGGGTCAGGTTGCAAAAGCCCATGTCAGGCAGCTCCTTCGGTTTGTTCGGCTTTCTTGCGGGCGTAATAAGCGGCGCCCTTAGCGAGGATTTCCTCACGGTGGGCAGCGTAGAAGGCGGCGTGGTGGGCCTTGGCCTCGGGTGTGAGGTCATAGGCTCGTTGGCGGGCCTTAACCTCGGGCGTGGCGTTGTAGGCGACCTTGCGGGCCTTGACCTCGGGCCTAGCGTCGTAAGATCGTTGGCGGGCCTTGGCCTCGGGCGTGGCGTTGTAGGCGACCTTGTAGGCGGCCCTGCAAGCCTTGCCCTTGGGTGTGGCGTTGTAGGTGGCCATGCAGGCGGCCCTGCGGGCCTTGGCCTCGGGCGTGGACCTATAGGCGGCCCTGCGGGCCTTGACCTCGGGCCTAGCCTCGGCGACGGCCCTGGCGGCAGCCTTGCGGGCCTTAACCTCGGGCGTGGCCCTGTAGGCGGCGTGGCGGGCCTTGGCCTCGGGTGTGAGGTCATAGGCTCGTCGGCGGGCGCCCCTGCCCGTTCGCACCAACCCAAACACAAACGCCCACTGTTCCTCGGCGCGGCGGTATTTTTGGAACCACTTGAAGCCGTGATTGGGTAGCGTCAGGGACAACAGTCCACGATACGTGGCCCGCCACTCCGCAGGGGTTAGGCCGCGCCCGACCGGCACTCGTTCGGGCATCATCGTGACAACGATCCGCTTGTGGTGATCGCTCGCCTTTAGGGTGCGCCGCATCTCGGGGCACCAGTGCCCGCAGAAGTCCCAGAAGGACGCTTGGCACTCGCCGGCGAACTTGTCGGCCTTGCCCCACCGCCACTCAAAGCCGTGCTCCTGCGCGTCTGTGACGAGAGCGCGCTTGGAGACGAGCGCCGAAACGCCATGCTCGCTCTTAGGCCAGCGCCCGTCCTCGATGGAGATGGTCGGGATACCGAGCGCCGCGGCCTCGGCCGCACTCGCGCCCCCACCCCACAAGTCGCCCATTTTCTCGTCAGCGGCGAGACCGCCAGCGATGAACCGGAGGGCACGGGTCCTGACGCGTGACTTGGCCGGGCTGTCGTAACTGCCTCGGGCGAGGTTGGTGACGCGATGGGCGTTGGCCAGTAGCCCGGCAGCCCTCCAGTCGGTCACTTACGCCGCTGCCTTGCTTTCGATCGCCAGTGGAGCAATCGCGCTGGCTTCTTCCACGGGCGGAATAAACGGCGCGTCACAGATAGCGTCAAGGATGCGGAGCACGCGGTCGATGTCGGCAAGCTCCGCGCGCCAGTAGGCGGCTAGGAGATGGCGCTCCTCCTGTTGGGCGGCGATCGCGATGACCTCTTCGCTGAGGCGCAACTGACGGGCTTCGATCTCTGCCCGCCGCTCCCGAAGGGTTCTGACGGCACTGGGGGCGATCATTCGCCCGCCTCCTTGAAGGCCTGACGGCGGGCGAGGGACGCGATCGTCTCCGCCGGCGGGGTGAACGTGTTATCGCGGCCGTAGCTGTTGAAGACGCCCTCATGGCGCAGGACCGTGAGGGAGGTCAGCTCCGCGAACGCGAACGAGCCGTCGTGCCGGATGAGCACCGCGGTGGCGGGGTTGCGGGTGTCAAAAGCCACGATGTAGACGGTTTCGCCGTCCCAGGTGGCGGGGATCTTCATGCAGCTACCTCCGGCGCAGGCTCGGGCTTAGCCACCTTCTTTTCAAAGAAGGCGATCAGCTCGGCGGTCTTGACGGCGCCCATCTCTCCGAAGGGCGGCCAGCCCTTGCGTTCGCGGACCTCTTCCGGGTCGTACCCGGCGGCGGTCATGGCCTCGGCGAGCGCCTGGGCCTCGAGCGGAGTTGCGAGACGGGTCCCCATCGAGGTCGCGTCTTCGTGCGCCGCGGCCTCATCGGACTGGACGGCGCGCGTCGCCTTGGCGTTGCCACCGCGGGCCAGGAGCGGAGCGAACAGGTTGCTCCATGTTGGATTGGCCACTTCGGTTCCGGGTGGCAGGCCCTCGGTCCAGCCGCCGAGGGAAAGAGCGACGCGGTTCCCGTCCTTGCGGTGGGGCGGACCGTCGAGCCGAATGAGCAGGGCGGCATCGTATTCGATGCCCTTGTCGGCGTCGGGCTTGACCCCGACCTTCACGAACTCGCCACCGCGCTTCTCCACCGCATCCTTTTCGCGGACGGTAACCAGGACATTGAGCGGCAGGTTCATCAGCCGGCTCATGAGCGCCTTGTTCAACCGCTTGATACGGCCCCAATCCTTCATCTCGATGTCGACGTCAGCGGGGTCGCCGCCGGCCGCTACCACGCGGGCCGTCCGGGAGGCCACCGCGGCGTCCTGGAGGACCGAATAGAACACGCTCATGGAGTCGATGACGAGCGTTTCGTAAGCGCCGGGGTTCGCCTCGATGTAATCGAGGGCGGCCATCAGCTCGCGATAGGACTTCGTGTGGAGCAGCGCGAACGGCTCAAAGCCCTTGCGCCCGACATACCACTGGGCCGAACCCTCGGAGTCGATCACCGCCATCGGGCGGGGGGCGCCCTGGAGAGCGAGATAGGTCTTGCCGACCTTCGGCGGCCCCGAGATCAGGGCCATGATGGTTGGCTTGATCGCCTCGGGCTTGATAAACGGATCGGGCAGCTTGCCCGGACTAGGGCGGCTGGGTGGATCGGTGGTGCGTGGCATGGGTGCCTCCTTGCCTCTGGGGTTACAGCGTAGGCCCTCTGTCAAGCGGGCGCGCTACTTTTCTTGCTACCCGGAGAGAGTGATGGCGTCAGCCGTTTGTTCCGGCCAGTCGGCCATCTCCGTAGGCGTCTGGTCACTCGCACCGGTGGGGTAGTCCATGTCGGCGCGGATCAGGTCGAGCGCCCCTTGGAGGGTGTCAAGCGTCGGGCGATCCTCGATGTGAACCTCAACGCTGGCACCGGGCGAGCCAAAGGAGATGACCCTCAGGCGGGAGCCGGCCTTGCCCCAAATCTGAAAGTGGATGTCGGCCGGCTTCGGAATGACTCCGGTGCTGTGGTACATCACGCTGCCTCTGCCCCTAGATCGAACCCGGCCCACGCCGGGCATAAGCGCTTCGCGTCGCACCCCGAACAGCCATAGGGGCTGGACCGAGCTTGCGTCTGATAGATCCCGGTGGAGCGGGCCCAACGCCGGGACGCCTCGCGCCGGCGAGCCTCCGCTTCCCAGGTGGCGATCTGCTCGAGCGTCCGGACCGAGGTCTGCCGGTCGAGCCACGGCTTCGTCCGGAGCTTGGCGACGGGTTCGATGTCTTCCGGGGTCCTGCTGTTCACAAGCCCGAGGTAGCCCACGCCGGGAGCGAGATGGCCGAACGCGCCGTAAAGCGCCGCGGCATACGTCGTGAGCTGGGGGTCGTCGTCGGCCCGCCGGGCGCCGAGTCGCTGGTCCGGGGCCTTGACGTCCCAGATGAACCCGTCCGCCATCGAGATGTCGAGGTGCGCGTGGTACTCGATGTCATCGAGCGTCCAGTGAACCTCCATCTGCGTCTGGTGGACCCTGCGCGACCGCGCGCTTACCTGGCCGAGCGTCGGCAGCACCTCGCGCTCAAAGAGCGCGACCTGGGCGAGCCCGGCCTCGACCTGCTTCGCCTCGTCCGGGAATGCGACCAGGTACTCCGTGCAGTAGCCGCGGTACGTGCCGGCGAAGTCAATCGGGTCCCGCCCGTCGATCAGCGCCATGACCGCATCGTCAACGGTCGAGCCTCGGGCTACTTTGGCCGGGAAGCTCTTGACGACCTCGCCCGCGTCCACCAGGGCGGCGAGCGTCTGGCAGTGGTCCCACTCCTTATCCGAGCTGTAGCTCCGGTGTGCCGGATCGAAGCAGCGCAACGGGTCACTCAATGGGTTGCCTCCTTGACCATCTCCAGCGCGTAGAGCTCGCTTCGCAAGGTGAGCGCGCGGTCGCGCAGGACCCGGGCGTGCTGCTCCGACTGGTCTGCCTCACCCTCGAGCAGGTAAATCTCATGGCGGAGCGCGCGCATCCGGGCATTGAGCAGAGCTGTCTCCGACGTAGCCGCGGCCGGCAGCGCCCGGAAGCCTTCGATCTCGTTCACCAAGTCACCCCGATCCAGAGCACGAACCCCACGATCACGAGCAGGATCCCAACGAGGCCCACCAGGTCGCCGAACGTCATGCGCTGTCGCGGCGGCTCGGCGGGCGGGAGATAGCGGCCGGGCCTTGCGTGCTGGCGGTTCATCCGGTGGCCGCCTTCCACGCGGCGAGGGCAGCACGGACGGCCGCTACATCGCCAGTCAGCAGGCCACCCACATCTCCCCACTCCGTCGCGTGTTCAGCCGCCTCGGCCAGCACGTCGCCGGCGGACAGGAGGGCGCGGCGATCCTCCATGACGTTCCAATCTGTCGGGAACTCCTGGCGGCCCAACTTCCGAGCCTCGGCCCACGCGGCGTCCCGTTCTCGGATCGTGGTCATAGCGCGGCCTCCTCTCTCGATGCCTTCGGGGCCATCTCCCGGAACGCCCGGGCCGCCCACTCGTGTGTATGCCGTGCCGTCTCCGCGGCGCGCGCTGCCTTGCCGACATCCCGGAGCGCCGCTACGACGCGAGGCTCACGGCGAGCGATGCGGAGCTGGAAGGCGAGTTCGTCGCGGAGGATCGGGTCGACTGGATAGTCGTGTCGGGTCATCTCGTCCCCCACCGAACGGCGTCCTGGCGGTCGCGGCGAGCGAGGCACGCGAGCGTGCCCTTCCCGTGGCCTTCGTCATCGAGCGGCCCGTGGACGCAGAGCACGAGCTTCCGCCCCGTCTTGCGGTTGCCGACGTGGACGCGCTCAAACGGCCCCTGGGCCGTCCCGCAGTTGCCACAGCTCGTCACGCCTCGCCTCCTTGTTCGTCGCACGCGGGCCCCGGGACCGGGTAGTGGTGGTTCGATGCCGCGCCGTTGACGTGGCCCCACCCGAAGCGACTCAGCCCCACGACGCGCCCACAGCGGGCCTTGCCCATGCGCTTGACGCAGATCGCGTAGCGGCGGGCGGGCTCCTTGCTCTCGGGCGCGCCTTCACGGCCCCGCGCTAGCTGCGCCAAGCCGTTGAGATAGCGCTCCGTCCACGCCGGCGCCACGGCGCCCAGGCTCTCGATCTGGCCCACCCGCTGGTGCGAAACGCCCAGCACGGAGCCCAGGTCGGTCGCGGTGAAGCCGCGACGCACGCGCAGCACTTTGAGATCAACGCCGTCCATAACGGGGTCAATCTAGCAGAAGGCCCTTGCGTTGTCAAGAGCGAATGCAAGTGGAGTTGCGCGCACCCCTTGACAGCCGGATTGCGAGCGCGTACAAGGATCCGTGGAAATCAAAGCGGGAGCCAGGAAATGAAGATGCGCCTATCCGTACTCGTGGTGGCGGTGATCCTCGCGGCCTGCTCGAGCAGTCCGAACGCGACGCCGGGGGTGGCCGCCGCGCCTAAGCGAGCGGACGCCGACCTAACCTCGGCGATGCTCGGCAATATCGCCTATTCCTACGCCACGTCGGATTGGTACCCGTACCTGCTCACGGACGGGACGCACTTGGATATCAACGTGACGGACCAGTTTCTGGTCGTCGCCATACTCCCGCGGGCCGCGACCCTGGCGGCGAGCATCTGCTCGTCTATCGCTGCAATCACGAATGACAGTACTACGGCCCAGCCGCTCGGCATCTCCGGGGTGACCATCATCGGCGGTGGTAAAAAGCTCGCGGACTGCAAGCCCTAAACACAGAGTAGGTAAGTACGTGGTCCCCCGCAAGATCGGCGGGGAGATGCGCCAGCGGCGCCTCCTCGTCGCGATGACACAGGTCAACATCGCCGACGCGATCGGCACGACGCGCGCCTACGTCAGCGCGGTCGAGCGAGGGGTCGACTGGGATCCCGACGCCGACAAGCTGGTCACGTGGGCAAAGACGCTCGGCTGGGAGCCGGACTACCTGCTCCGCAAGCTCGGGCGGGTCGCGGTGCCGGCCCCCAACGTGGGGCTGCCGCCGGAGATGCGCCAGTGGATCAAGCGCGCCATCGCGGAGGGGGTACGGCAGGGAGTGGCAGAAGTGGTGCGCGAGATCCGCAAACAAGAGTAGCCAGGCACACGAAAATACGGCCCTCCCAGCGGGAACCGGGAGGGCCATAGAGCATGTGGATTAGGTGCCGGTGCGGACGGTCACCGTTCAGAGCTTCGGCTTGGGCAGCCGCCGCGACAGGGCGACGCGGCACTTGGCCGAGCAGGTGCGGCGATCGCTGCGGGACTTCCCGAGAGAAGCCCCGCAGACAACGCATCGCCTCATAAGACAACTCGCTGGCGGCGGGCGACGAGGACCTGGATATGGCGGATTGCTCTTGCTCGTTGTTCGGGAGTTACCTTGACATGGCAGGGACACATGCAGGGGTCCTCGCCCTCCAGGTGCAGCCACGTCTCGTGGTACATGCGGCAGTCGTCGGGCCAGCATCGCACGGAAGTGCGCGGGGCCTTGGTCGGCTCGGTCATTGCGGGCTCCTCTCTGTTACGGGTGGCTACTGTAAGTGTAACACACCAGTCAAGAGGGGAGGGAGAGGGGGTACGGGCGGGCACCGGCAATGTCCCAACTATAGCAATCTGCTATAGAACTGACGCCCGGGTCAGGCCACGAGCCCGTCCGGAGTCCATCCCCGCGCGACCTCATAGCTCACGCCGCGATCCCAATCGTCGACCTGGGCCTGGAAACGCACGAACTCGTGGGCAACCCGGCCAACTCCGCCCTCGTCTGTCAGCCACACGTCGACGATGACGCCGCCGATGGCCGGGTGGAGCGCGCCGGAGGCCATCCAGCCGTACTGCGATTGGAAGCACGGCAGGAGGATGCCGGTGACGCCGTGCTCCTGGGCCACGTCGTAACTGTGAAGGTGCCCCATGAGCAAGAGGTGGATCTTGCGTTCGATGGGTAGCGCCTCGATGAACTTCTGGATGCGGTAGGACTTCGCGTAGGGCATCCCGCCGCGAGGGTGGACGACGTAGGTGTTCAGCCGGCCGAGAGACAGGTACGCGCCCGTCTGCCCGAGGTATTCGATGTCCGGCCGGGCGTCGCAGATCCGCCGGACGATGTTGATCCCGCCGTCCTTGAGAAACGAGTCGTCGTGGTTGCCGCTAAGCGCGTAAGTCTTGATCCCCGGCCGAGTGGAGCGCGGGTACGTGGCGATCACGTAGTTCGCCTGTTGGTCGGCGCCGTGCACGTGGACCTGGTAGGGCTGTTCGAGGTGCATCTTGTCGGAGCCCTGCGTCATGTCCCCGCCGTTCACGAAGGCGTCAACCTCCAACTCGTCGGCATGGCGGTAGAACGTCCGGAGGGCGGTGAGTTGTTCGTGGTGACTCCCGCCGTGGGGGTCGGAGACAACCCCAAGGCGGATGTGGTCCTTGCCGATGTCCAGTAGCGTCTCGCGGTCGCGGTCGAGGGGGTGGTTGGCGGTGACCACCTTGCCGTCCTCGACGCTAAAATCGACGCCCTTCGATCGAAGCCGCCGGATGGCGTCCTCGAGGTCAACTAGGTCCGGGTCCTTCCCGCCGGAGATTGCCGCGGACCGCGCGACCGCGGCCAACTCGTCGGCTACAGACATCGCGGGCACAGCTTATTGCGGTGCCGGGACACGGTGCCGTCAGAGAGATGGAGCCCAGTCGCCGGGCAGCGGGTGTCATTCCACCAGCGGGCGACGACTGAGTAGCTACGGTTGGACGCGATCGCCTCGAGGAGGTCGGCGTGCTCAGCAGGATGGGAGGTCGCCAGCGTGTAAAGCCGGCATGGGTATCCGTTGGGGGTGATATAGGCCGCGAGCTCGTCTGCGATGTTCACGCATCCCTCGGTAGTGCTCCGCCGTTGCTCGTGACGACCGCGTCTGCCTTGTGGGCAAGGACATGCGTGCAGTTGTCACACGGACGATGGTTGCCAAGCCTGTCTGTCCAGCGCCATTCCTCGTCCGGGTTCGCCGCGTCAAGCCCGCACGCGGTCTTGGCCGACTGCGGCGTGACCATGTGCCAGATGTCTGCCTCGTCCTTGGACGGCTCGCCCAGGACGCACCAGTCGAAGTCAACTTGCCACGGCCAACATCCAGACGCAGAAGTCATAGATCAGACCGACCAGAAGGGCGGCTTGTTGATCCCAACGCCAACACGAGAGATGGCGGAATTGGCTTGGATCGTCGGTCCACCGAGGTACTTCAAGGCGGCGTCGATGACAGCCGTCAGGATCGGAATGAGCAGGAGCGCGGTGTTCCCGAGCGCCCCGTTCAAAACGGTCAGATTGAGGCCGATGGCACTGAGGGCCCCGACGACTGCGACGACGACAAGGCGCTGGAGCGCCTGGACAAGTGCTGGACTCACGGCTACGCGCCGAAGATCTGGCCGGCTCCGGCCAGAAGCGCGAGCAACAGGTAGGCGGCGAAGCCCTCGACCCACGTGATCGTGGGAGCTTCCTTCCACGCGAGCGGGGCGAACTTGTTCCAGACGAGCTGGAGGCCCCATCCGAACAGGGCGGAGGTGACGAGGACGGTGACGATGGTGGTCAAGAGTGCGATGAACGTCATTCAGAGTGTTCCTTATGCTGTGCTTACTGCCTGACTTGACCGATGGACACGGCGCCTCCTTCACCGACTGTGGTTGTCGCGCCGTCTGGCGAGACGATGGTGACTGGCTCGCCGGCGGCCGACTGCGACACATCGCCGGACACGAGCTTGTTGACTGGGACGACCTGGCTGTGCACCCACCAGTTGGCGATGCCGACGAACGACGAGGCCAGGCCGATCTTCTGGTCTGGCGTGATGGGAAGCCCGAAAGACACGGCTAGGCCGAGCAGGCCAGCCGCTCCGTTAGCGACTGCGACAGGCTGGTTCTTGACCTGCTCCACCGCGGCCTTGATTTGGCGAGGAGCGCCTAGCCTCATCTCAAATGGCCGTGACCGTGACACCGGATCCGACCCGGACGACCTTCCCGGCGAAGGGTCCAGTTGTAGACGTGATACTGACGACCGTCGCCTGACCGTTCGAGCACCCGGGGAGAATGTACGGCGCGCCACAGGATGCCGAGCTTGCGGATGGCCCCCAGGGATATCGGGTCCACCCGGAGATACACGCCCCGCTAATCTGCGCGAACAGGACCACGGTGTTCGCTTCAATGAGGACCTTGTGGGTCGACACCGGAGCGGTCTCGATGACGTCAATCGCCTTCCAGACTTCCCACGCGGCCAGCGCGTAGGACCAGGGAATAAAGCAGTCGCCTCCGATGCCCCAGCTGGCTCCCCACGAGTTTCGGAGGTGGAGGCCGCGGCTGTCCCAGCCGATCGCGGCGATCGCATGGCCGCCCACAATCCCACCGGACGGCTCGGGGAGGACCCCGTTGACCGGATGGAACCACGAGCCGTACCAGTTCATCCCGAGGACGAGCGGACCGAAGGCGAGGATCGCCTGCTGAATGTCGAGTTTCGTCCGAGGGACGGCGTAGTACGCCTTGATCTTGTGGCTCCCGGCCTGCCCTGCACTGACGACCGGATAGCCGGTCCCCAGCATCCGGGCGAACGCATCCCGGAGGATCGCACCGTTCACTCCGCCGCCGATGGCACGGAAAAACGTCGGCTTGTCGAAGTTGTAAAACTGGCCCTGATCGATCCGATCCTCGTACCCCTTGAGGCACGCGGTCGAATACGCAGCACACATCGGCGTGTTGCCCTGGTTCAGGACCGGCGGGAGCGGTGCAGGGACCACGAACGAGGCCGGGATCGTAACCGCCGCTTCAACGCCGACAGTGGCGAAGAGGGACGAGATCGGCCAGTCCCGAACATCGGGCGGACTCTGTACAGCTCCGAGGCCGAACTCAAGTGTATCGATCATCGGTTTAGCTCCTCTCCGAGCTTTGTGCTTGGAACTCATGCGCTCGCCGCCAGGAGCTGTTGGATAACCCAGATAGCGAGTCCGCCGACAAGGGCCGCAAACGCCATCTGGAGCGGGCCAGCGAGATCGCCGCGGCCCGCCTGCTCGTACCGCGACTTTTCAAGGGGAGAGATACGCTGATCGGTCGTCATGGCGGCGGCCGTCACGGCGGCGGCGTTCGTCTTCGCCAGGGCTTCCCCTTCGGCGCTGGCTGCATTTGCGGTCGAGTCCACGCGCTCGGCCAAGTTGGATGCAGTCATCTCGGCTCGCGCACTCGCAAGCGCAACGGCCGCCACGTCTGCCGCGCGGTTCGCGTCGATCCGCCGGGACTCCGAAAGCATCAACGCATCAATGCGACGCGCTTCTGCCTTGATCGCCCGGTGTTCGGCCCTACGAGTTATGCGGCGAATATCATTGAGACGCCGGGTCTCCGCCGCGCGCAGATCGTCCTCGCGCAGCCTGTCGGCAAGACGCAGATCCGTAAGGCGGGTGGCGCGCGTTTTCAACGTCTTGCTCAAAGGGAAACACCAACAGGCGCCCAGCCAAGCCGGACGCCGAGGTCAGCGGCAGAAAGGGGCCCCGCTAACCGCCGAGGTAGGCCACGAGGCGATAGGCTACGCGGGGAGAGATGTAGAGATTGCCGGGCGTACCCACCTTGGTGTAGTTCAACTGGAGCATGGGGTCGACGGAGTCTTGCAAGGCGTCGATCCACCCTGGGCCGTTATCCCTCCAGATGTCACTGGCGCCAGTAGCGATGTAGTAGTCAAGGTAGAGTCTGTGAGACGGCTCCCCATAGAGAGTGATCCGCCAGTAGTTGGAGCCGTCGAGCGCGGTACCACCGACCACAATGAACGTCGCATAGAAGGCCAAGAGCCATACGTCGTAAATATTTCTCCATGCGGGCGCGTACCGCTCGGCGGCGGTGGCCGAGTACGGTTGGAGCGTCGCCGAGATCGCAACCGGGTCGTTGTACACCGTCGTCGATAGCCAGTGCACCCCGTCCCAGTAGAACTCGAGCCCCTGATCCGTCCAGAAATAGCGGTCATATAGCTGCGGGGAGGCTGGGAAGGTGTTGCCGCGGCCAAGGTTCGACTGAGCGACATCGCTCGTGACGCCGAGCTGGGTAAACGCCCCTTTGAGCCATGCGAGGTGATCGCGAACCTCGACGTTCATGGTCGCCGCGGTGACGGCGCCATTCACCCAGGTCGCCAACGAAGTCCAGACAGACATGAGCGCTCCTTAGCGGGCGAGAACGCCGGTCCCACCGACGCCCTCAGCGGCCGAGCCGCCGAGCTTGAAAAACTGAAGGGCCGTCTGTGACGGCGCCTCCTGGAGCTGATAGGACACGGTCCAGTCGGCTCCCGGCTCGATCTCGCCGGTCAAACCGACGACCTCGAACCGCCGGGCGGCCAGCGATTGGCGCGGGTAGGTGAGCCCAACGACGTCAAACAGTCGCCGGGCGATCATCGATGGGAACTTGTTGAACCGCCGAACGACGGGGCGCGGATGGGGATCCTTGAAGCGCCACACGAGGTGATCGGCGAGCCCCTGCGCGAGGGCAGAGGAACCGAGCAGCGGCGTGTCGATCTCGGGCATGGCCTGGGGCCCGTAGTTGGTCTGCAGGACAGAGGTAGCATCCTCGGCAGATACCGAAATGCCCGGCGCGGCAACCCCCATGTTCCCTGTGACGTGCAGATCCGTGAGCGTCGCGTCCGTCGCGTCCGTCGTGGCCGTCAGGGTGAACTTCGCCGAGTCGCCGAAGTAGGTCGCCGCCACCGTCAGCGTGCCCGTATGCGTCTCTACGAAACCGGCGTCAAGGACAAACCCACTGAAGCTGGCCCATATATCCTGGCTGTGGCCCGCCTGAAGCGAGACGGGCACGATGGGACAGGTCCAGACGGTTGCCTCACCCGGGAACACCGTCGGCGTAGCCACGACAGATTGCTGATTGCCGACCGTAGCAAGGTCCAGCTCGTATGCATCCATGTCGAGCGCATCGTCGATCGTCTCGTCAACGGCAGCATCCAGCTTGTGGTGCCGATTGACTGCGGTGTATGCGTACCAGCTCGCCTCAGTGGCGCCGGCGCCGATGTAGTGACGCGAGCCGGTGGCGAGATTGATCGCCTCGAGGAGATCGATCGCCCGAACCTTGCGCCCGCCCGAGAACGGCACGCTATCGTACTCGGCCTCGAACGAACGCCCGCCAGCGGGAACGCGGAGCGCGTCAAGGATCGCCACCCGGTAGGCGCTGAATGAACGGGTCCGGGATGGGCTGATAGCAGGCGGGGCCGTCCCGAACGCCTGATCCATGCCCTCGCAATACAAGTAGGCCCGACGTGCCCCAGGGTCGCAGACAAGCCGCTCTACGTAGCCCGCGAACACGCCATAGGCCACAGAGGCATACGTCGCCGTGACCCAGATCGGACGGTTGGGACGAAGCTTGCCGTAGAGCGGGCCGCTCGTATTCTCCCGGCTGTACTTGCCGTTCTCATTGAGCAGCGTGAGCATGGCCGAGGATGCCTGAGTCCCGCCGCGGAAGTCGCGGCAGGCGCCCAGGTTATAAGTCATCCGCTCGACGTCGGCGCTGATATCGTCGCCGGTCGTCGAAAACGAACCGTCGGCGTCCCAGTCGACCCGAACGGACAAGGACGGCTTGGAAAGCGAACCCGGCTCTGGACCCGGCTCTGGACCCGGCCCTGGATACGCACTGACGACCGGGACACTGCCGGTGATCGCCAGCGAAGCCGCGGACGGCCGCACGTTCCCTGGACTCGGCTCCTCCCCGAGCAGTCCCCCGCCGAGCGTATCCACCCCCAGGACAAAGAGGCCGAGCGGACTGGTCATGTCATGCGCCGATGATCCCGCGTGCGATCAGGTCTGCCTCAAGCGCCATAACTCGCTGCGCCAACTGCGCCGTGGTGACAGTGGACGTGACAAACGTAGCGCGCGAAGCGGTGCCCGTAGCGGCCGTCCAACCCCCGGCCACATCGGCTGCGGTCAACTCCTCGACCGTGACCCCGAACAGGTAACAGGGCTCGCCACCGGTGGTGGCGGTGGTGATCCCCCGCCAGTCACTTGAGGTCTGCCATGCGACCGGCACATCCAGCACATACTCGTACACGGTCGGAGTCGTGGTGAGAGTCCAGGTTAAGAGCCAGGCCCCGCCGTCGCCGAAGAACTGGAAGCTGAGGTCAGTCGTCCCGGACACCGATGCGGCCATGAACCTGACCCTGATCCGGGAAGTCACCTTTGAGGGCAACGAGCTGTCGGACAGTGAGATGGCGCCGCCCCTGATGTGCCACGCCCACTGTTGCTGCGTCGTGTTGACATCGACAGGACGCAGGACAACCGGGATATCCGTCTGGGTGTTCAGAGTAGAGGCCCCCGTGGTGCCTGGGGTGAAGGCCCACTGGCGGCGCACCGACGCCATTGCCTCGGCAAGCCCGCCCACGGGCAGGTGCACGCTGCCTATGTCCTCGGTCCCGTAGTTGTCCCGGAGGTTCGACACGCTCGCGAAGGGGTGACTCGGAGGGCACACTGAGTAGTCACACCCGTTGAACATGGCGATTGACTGCATGTCCCACGTGCCATACAGATGATTGCCAATGATGAGGCTGCGCATGTCCCCATAACTGCCGATACCGCCGAGCGCGTTGGTGACGGACATAGTGGAACGCCCCATCAGGTAGACGAAGGCGGGCGTGTTATAGGATGCGCCACAGGAGACATTTGTGAACGCGGCGTTCGCGCCGAAGTCGATCGGACCGTAGCCGTGAATGCGAGTTGCCGTCGCGGCACCGTCGCTCCATGTCGCCACCGTACAGTCATCGTCGAACGTCACCGTTGCGCCACTCACCGTCTTTACGATGACCGTCAGGACGTTCGTCCCGTCGGTGAGCTCGACGATGGAGAGGCCGGGGAACAGGATTCCGTTCATCGACTGGCTGAACGTCAGAGTTGCGCTATCGGCCGTGACGGCGACGGTGCCGGGGATCGCGAACCGACCCGACCCTGTCGGGGCGCCATCGTTCTGTTCAAACCGAAGGTTAGACCCCGCAAAATCGACGCCAGCATTCCTGAGAGGAGTGAACGTCCATCCCTCGACCTGTAGGTTATCGATCGTGTGCTGAACGGCAAACGTACCCGACGGCACGAAGTCAATAGGAAGATGACTCCCCTGAGAGCGCACGTTGCGGATGGTCGGCTTGTCACACCCGAGCGTGTGGACCTGGGTATCGCCCCCGTACAGACTCGAGTTCTCGACCACGGCCTCAAACGTCTTGGTCAGCGAGATAATCCGGCGTCCGCTGCGCGTAATGACCCCGGCGACTGAGGCGCGCTCCGCTCCAGAGGCAATCAGGGCGCACCCGTCGAACCGGACACCCGTGACGTACTTCTGCCCACTATCATCGGTAACCTCGGACGGATTGGCAGGAAACGTCGTTGGGTTAGCTGGATCGTCAACACCAAAGACGAGGCCGTTCGCGTCACCCAAGTCGAACGTGATGTTGCGGTGCTCGAAGGGACCGATGAACGTCCAAAGCGGATCCGCGGTGTTGTAGCATCGAACCAACGGCTTACTCTCATCCGCAGGGCGAAACAGGATGCGTACCGCGCTGGTATCAATTCCCATCTCGTCCTCGGATGCGTGGGCGCCGCGCTCACTGCGCAGCCCCTCCCACGAATAGCGCGACACATCATCCGCGTCAACGAGCGTGTCAGTGACGAGGTAGACCCCGAAGGGCCATATGAGTTTCGCGCCGGCAGAGGCGATGATCGCCGCCCGGAGCGCGACGGTATCGTTCGTCACGCCGTTGCCGACCGCCCCGAAGTCGCGCACGTCGAACGTCGACTCGCGCACGCTCTCCACGAGCGTCGCATACCCTCCCCGCGCGCCGATTACTTCGGCGGATGAGCCGCCGCCGCCGCCAGCACTGAGCAGGTCTATTTTCGCTCCGAGCGAGGCTTCGCCCCGCCGCGCGTCGATTACTTCGGCGGGTGATGCACTAAGCAAACTCGCCGCCGTCAGGATATGCGAGACCGTTGAACCACTCGCGTGCGAAACCGCAGTCGTGCCCTCAACGGCCCGCTCAACCGTCCACGTCGTGGTGTTCTGGCCCGCGGTGACGAGCAGAAGTTCGTGGTTGTCGGGGTGCGCGGGGTCAAGTTGGATTGAGAGACGGGCCTGGCCGCCCTGGAGCGCAGTCGGAGCGACGGTGTTCACGCTTACGGAGGTTCCACCGATGCTCAGATTGGACGTAAGAACGATGGGTGTAGCAAACGCGTTGGCGTATTTCTCGACCATGCTAGATTGTCCCGCCCGGTCGGGCGATAATCCGTCGCCGGACCAGCTCCTCGGCCGCCAAGCGGCCCAGGAGCGTAGAGGCCTCGGCCATCTCAGCGGGCGAGCCCGTTGTGAAGGCACGAGGCGCATAGGTCACGTTGATAGACGTAGCGCCACCGGTAGCTCCCGCGCGGTCGCTCGCGGCGATCATTGAGGAGCCCAGGCGCGCGCCGATACCGGGAGCGAGCTGCATGGCCCCGCCGGAAGTTGCGCCAGCGGAAGTTGCGCCAGCGAACGTTGCGCCAGCGAACGTGCCAGCGAACGCCGGCGCCAGGCGGCTCATGGCGGACGTGATCCCGGACGTATTGCCGATGGAGCGCGCGAGGTTGTCCACCCAGGACTGGCCGGTCCGCGCGCCCCAGATGTCGATCTCGTGAAGCGGACTCTCGGGACCTGGGGGCGACGTCGCCTTGAAGAGGCCCGTGACGTGGGCGATCGCTCCGCCGATATGGGGGTTCTCGATTTGGATGGAGGCGATGAGGCCGCGTGCCCATGCCGTGCCGGTGCTGTAGCCGTATGTGTAGGTGTCGCCCTGGAGCCTCAACAGATAAGCGCGAAGCGTGGCATCGAACGCAATGGCCGCAGCCTTCTCCTCCTTGTTGGAGCTGTTGAGTCCCGCGGCATGGGCCGCGCCCGTGAGATAGCCGTTGATCTTGGCGGCTGCCTCCGCATCGGTTCCGTAGGTGAGCTGCTGGAGCTCGAGTTGTTGGATGTGCTCCTGCGCCTGGACGATCTGGAGGTTGAGCTGGGCCTTGATCACCGAGCCCGTCTTCGCGGCCGAGGCCTGCTTGCGCAAGTCGGCAAGCTCCAAACGAGACGCCACGAGATCCGCATTGGTGATAAGCGGGTCGAAGGCGCCAGTGATCACGGCGTTGCCCGCGGCGATAACCGTGGAAGCGGCGTCCGTAAACGAGGTACCGACATCGGTCATCGACTTGCCGATCTTTGCCGCGGCCGTGGCGGCAGCGATGGACATGCTCATCGTATGGGTTGCAACCGATTGGCTCGCGGCAGAGGCATTGGTAGCGATCGAGACCATGCTCGCGACAGCATTGGCGGTGATCGTGCGCGAGGCAATCGTGATCGTGCTCGCCGCCGTCGTCCACGTGCCGGCAGCCGCGAGGGAGGCATCGCCGAACGCCGAGACGTCAGGGCCAGAAGCGGCGGCCGCCGCACCGGCCGCAAGAGAGGCATCAGCAAACGCCGAGATGTCAGTATGGGCGAAGCCGGTCGCGGCACCGGCCGCGAGGGAGGCATCGGCAAACGCCGAGACGTAGGGGTGCGCCGCTTCCGCCGCCGCGCCGGCGGCAAGGGAGGCATCGGCAAACGCCGAGCCGCTGGTGGTCGCCGCCACGCCGGCCGCGAGGGAGGCGTCAGCAAACGCCGAGACGCTGGTGCGCGCCGTACCCGCCGCGACACCGGCGGCAAGGGAGGCATCGGCAAACGCCGAGCCAGAAGTGGTGGCCGCCACGCCGGCCGCAAGGGAGGCATCGGCAAACGCCGAGATGTCAGGGCGAGAAGTGGTGGCCGCCACTCCGGCCGCGAGGGAGGCGTCAGCAAACGCCGAGATGTCAGGGCCGGAAGCCTTGGCCACCACGGCAGCGGCAAGGGAGGCGTCCGCGAACGCCGAGATACCGCCCGCGCCCGTACTTGCCGCCACGCCGGCCGCGAGGGAGGCGTCAGCAAACGCCGAGGCGCTAGGGCTAGCCTGTTGGAACGCCGCGGTAGCGCTAGCCAGCGCCGGCGCGAAGCCATTGAAGGCGACGGTCGAGCCCTCCACGTACTTTCCAACGCGTTGTATCGCTGGGCCCGTCTCTTCGGCGGTGAGACGGTGCTCATTGAGCAGGTTGGTCAAGACGGTAACGGCGGCGGCGAGAGCGACAAACGGAGCAATGACCGGCAGGGCGGCGATAACCAGCGCGACGAACGCCGCGGCCATCGCATAGATCCCAGGCGCAGCGAAAACAGTGGCGGCGGTGCCTACCCCAACGAACACGGGGCCGAGCTTGCTGAGGTTGTCGACGGCCCAGATGACATCGGGAATAACCTGGTTGGACAGGACGTTAGCAAGGTCGGTCAGGCGAGGCAGGAGCTTGGATGCTAGTTGCGACGACGCCGAGTCCCAGGTGGCGCTCACCCTGGCCCATGCGCCAGTCTCGGTATCCGCATATTTGGCGGCCTGCCCGCCCGCCTTTTCCCGAACGGCGGCCAGCGCCTCTTCCTGGGTGGCCCCCGCCTTGATATTGATACCGAGCTGGGCGAGTCCGACATAGCGTCCGCCCTCGATCATCGTGAGCGCCTTGGTCGCGGTCGCGAGGTCGATGCCCTTGAAGCGGGCGAGATCCTGTGCGATGCCCAGATCAACGGCGGCGGCCGCGGTCGAGCCACTGGCCGTGACGAGCCGAGCCATAGCGTCAACGATTTCGCCGTCGGTAAAGCCCAGGGCGATGCCCTTCTTGGATAGATCATCGATCGCCGCGGCATTCTCGGCGTATGAGCTGCCGGTAAGCTTAAGCGCCTGATCGAGCTTGGCATTGGCGACTTGCATCGCCGCCGCCGAAGCGACTGCACCCGTGGCCATCCCCACGACGTCGTGGATGACGTTCCCCGCCACGTTGGCGACCGCCATCCCAATGCCCATGAAGGCGCCCGTCATCATCGAGCCGAGCGCGCCAAACCGACTGCTAGTCTGTTCCGACGCGTCACCGAGTGCCTTTGTAGACTCGCCGACCTTCTTGATCGTCGCCGATGCCCCGGCGTCATTGGCATTGATATCAATGCCGATCTCGCGGTCGCTGGTTCCGAACATCGGGGCCCCTGGGCCGGTTCAGCCGGCGGAGTTCTCGCGCCTGCGGACTATCTCCGCGGCAAGAACATCCTCGTAGAGCAGGCCCCTCTGGAGCCACCAGTCGGGCTGCTCGTCATAGTCGTCGTACGTCCAGCCCATCCGCCGACAGGTGACCCAGCGGACGAGCCATTCAGGAGTGGGCCGATCGCCTGATACGCACTCGATCAGCGATCGGCGGAGGTTTCCCCCACGGTCGGTCCCTCGCCGTCAACGGCGGTCTCGGGGTCGACCGCGTTGAGCACGGGCGGATCGTCGCTCTTGATCTTGTCGCCGAGTGCCTTCGTGACCTCGCGGTGGAGGCCATCCATGAGGACGCGCGCCTGGGACGGGTCCCAATGGACCGCCTGGTGTTTCTCGTCGAACAGCGTCCAGTCAACGATCCCGGCGGCGATTGTGGTCAACGCGTACTCGCCGAGATCGATGTTCGACGATGCCGTCCGGCCCCGCTTGTCAAGGATGAGCCGGAGACTGGCCGAGAGGACCCGCGCCTGGGCACTGTGGGGCAGGCGCGTCCAGTACGTGACCGACTCGCCCTCATCGAGCCCGAGCGGGCAGTCGTCATGGGTCAGGGTGGCCACGTCACCCGCGCGCCGGGCGGCAGCAGACTTGAACGGCATGGGGGGATACCTCTCTGTGGGGCTTGGATGGCAAGGTGGGGCGGTGGCCCTTGCGGCGCACCGCCCCACGAGCCGCTCAGGCGATCGTGTAGTCCTTGGACGACCGCAGGACGGCGGCCATCGGACCGACGTCGGTCGCGTTGTACAGGGCCTTGCCCGAAATCTTGAGCGACGGCAGGTCCGACCCATCGTCGATCTCGGCCGTTTCGTACCCGCACTTGCTCATCGTCAGGGTGAGCGCCGGCTTTGATATAGTGCCGATCGTGACCCCTGCATCCTCAAACTTGAGGACAAGGATGTCCGTGGCCGCGGCCTTCCACTGGGCGTACTCGGTCGTCGCATCGAAGTCGATCGTCAGCTCGAACTCGACGGTCCGATCGCCGATCGTCATCTTCGATGGCGTCTGGATGTTGTTCAGGGTGAAAAACGGCTTGCGGCTGCGCTTGATCGTGATCGAGCCCTTGAGCAGCTTGGCATAAGCCGACCCGCCCTTGGTCACCGCGCAGGCCCAGGCGGCGAACGGCCGGGCCGTGCTGAACGAGTACGCCGGGGCAGCGATGACCGTCTCGGGCATCCCGACGCCCGACGCGCTGAACGTCAGGTCGCCGTTGACGTCAAAGGTGATCTTCAACTGGTCGATGACGCCGTAGAGGACCTGGAACGGCGACGTACTCCGGTGGGGCTGGTCCCACTGAACAGTGAGGGAGCTCGGGTCATTCGCAAAGGCGTATGCGTTGTCAAAGATCGTATCAACGGTCGTCTTGGTCGCCGCTCCGATCGCGGCGTTCAGGAACATCCCGAACGTATCGTGATAGATCGGCGAGTCAGAGATGCTGAACTCTTCCGACTGGAGCCCAGGGATCACCGTGTAGAGGGTGTCCTGGCCCATCCGGCCCTCAGACGGAATGATGTTCGCCTGCTTGAGCTTGCCGACAAACCCGCAGGGGGCCGTCACGAAGGCTCCCGCGCAGAGGGTGCCGTGGACGGCTTCCTTGCCGACCCGGATCGCGCTGCCCATCGATTTACTCCTCGGCCGCGGCGTCAGCCGGGGCAACGGGGGCAAGGTCCTTCTTGACCTTACCCTCCTTGATCTTGTACAGCCCCGTCTCGGCGAGCCGGAGCGCATCGTCAAGGTCCTCGACCTCGATATCCTTGGCGGGGTACCCGATGACGTAGTGCTCGGCGTCCCCGATCCAGTGCAGGTTGAACATGGCTCCTCTAGATCACCGGCAGGGTCATCTCGACCCGCGCGGCAAGTGTGATCTCGCAGTAGTGACAGACGACGTCGCCCAGGAGGACGGCGTCGGCGTTGGAGGGCAGGTCGACGTCGACCGGCGCATGCTCGATGACCGTCCCCCGGAGGCCGAGGTCGGCGTCAAGAACAGCGACGATCGTCTCGATCAGGTCCCGGAAGGTCGCTTCGCTGTCGGGATGATGCCGCCCGAGGTACCCCCGAATAGAGAAACGGACCTCGCGCAGCACTTTCTGGGAGCCGAGCCCACGCCGGACTGAGACGACCTTGGTCCCGAGAAACCCGACGGTCCACGCCCGGACGGCCCGCTGTCCGTCGATCACCGAAGTGAGCGTGTCGATGTACTCGGCCCAGTCCTCCATGAAAGGCGGCAGAGGGGCCGAGTTGAGGACCACGCCAATATCCGTAACCGTCTCGAGGTCGGCCTTCACCGCCTCGGCGATCAGCGCATAGGTGCCCATCAGAAGACGAGCCATGAAGGCGGCGGCGCCTCGCCGCTACCTGTCTTGTGGAACTCGGCGAGCATGGCGTCAATCATCATCTGCTGAACTCGGCTCCGTTCCTGTGCGACAAGCTTCTCGACGAACTGCTGGGCCTTTGTGCCTCCCGGCCTGCCCGGGATCACGCCGGCGATCCTGCGCTGGAGGTAGTAGGCAAAGGCTTCGTTGCCCACGACCCGCTTCGCCCAGAGCTTCAACGGAGCGATCGGCGCCCAGTGCGTGCGCGTCCCGTCGTTGACGAACCCGATGTAGGTCGAGGCCATCCCGCTGTAGCCGACGAACCCGTGAGCGGAGTTCGCAAAGCTCGTCTCCATCGTCACCGATTGGCGGGCGATGCCGGTCGCCCCGCTAGGGGTGACGAGCGACAAACGGCGATGGACGTAGGGCAGCGCCGCCGACACCCCCGCCCGCTGAGACCGTCGAACCATCTCGACCGGCGCGGCGCGCATCTCGGTCGGAAGGCGCCCGTAGCGCACAGTAACCGAGTACGTGTTCACCGGCGATACCGCGGGTGGGTCATCCACTCGCCGTTGCGCCACGATGCGTTGCTGTCCCAGTTGACGACCCCGGACGCGATCCTCGGGCCGATCGCGTCGTGGTAGCGAGCTTCATAGCGCTTGGCGCGGCTCTCCCACTGGAGAACCTTGTCGCGGAAGGCGACCGAGTCGGCATTGAGGACCGGCTCATGGGCCCGGGCGTACTTCTGGGCGATCGCATCGCAACAGGCACTGACCGCCAGGTTACAGACCGCTGCGAAGTCGCGATCCAGGACCGTCGTATCGGCCGCCATGGCGCCGAACACACGGCGCCCGGTGAACGTGATCCGGACAGTCTCGAGGTTCTCGACCATTCCCCATCCCAGGCGCAGGTTCAGCGCGGCTGGCCCGGCGCCGACCGGCGTCCGGTAGAGGTCGACGTCGCGGGGGTCTAGGTAGCTCGACAGTTCGTAGCCAATCGGGTACTCGATCGAACGGATGACCGAGTATCCATCCTCGAACAGGGTCGGCACGGCGAGGTAGCGCGTCCCATCGGAAACCACGTCCTCGACAAGCTCGGCCGGGCGGTCGGAGCTGTAGCGAGCCGTCGCCTCTTCGATGTAGTCGGCCATCTCCGTGTTCGTCAAGAGTTGGGCATCGGCCGTGGTGCCGAGGTCGCGCAGCGTCCGGTAGACGCGGGTCAGCGCGTCAGCAAGGGCGTATGTCCCCATGAAGTGCTCCTAGCCGCGCGGGAGAGTGTCGCCGCGGGTACGGGTGGAAGTCGAGCCGCCGCTCCGGGTGGCGGTATCGCCACGGGTTCGGGCGGAGGTAGTGCCTTCGTCGCGCGAACCCGTATAGCCACGGGTACGGGCGATGAGGTCGAGGATTGCAAGCACCTCTACGGTCGGCACGAACCCGGCGAGCCACAGGGCCGCCGGCGACGGGGTGACCAGCTTGCGATCGGTCGCGATGACGTTGGGCGCGAACGCCGTCATGGCGAGCGATGCAGCGGTAGGGATCGCGGTGACGTTAGCGGTGGCCGCCACGTTCGGCGTCCCGAAGGCGAGGGCGAGCGCCGCCGCCGTCGGGTTGGCAAGGACCGGAGTGAAGATGGCCGGGGTGGCGCCCGCCATGCTGATCGATGCGGGAGCCGGCTCGAGCCGGACGTTGGCCGTCCGGGTGACGCTCGGCGTGGCCGCCGTCAGGGCGAGCGACGCCGCGCCCGGAGAGACCGCGACCGGGCGCACAACCGCCGGCGTGGCGCCCGCCAGGGCTAGCGTGGCGGGCGTGGGCAGGAATGTGACGTTGCCGCCCGTGATGACTGCCGGCGTGGCGCCTGTGACCGCCAGCGCGGCGGCAGTAGGCGCGTACCGCTGGGCCGCCGCGACGGCGGGGGTCGCCGGCGAGATCGTGAGGCCGACCGACCCCGGCAGGCTAACGCGCGGCGCTGCCACCGCCGGAGTGGCGCCAGAGAGCGAGACGGACGCGCCGGACGGGAGGATGGCGACCGGGAGGGAGACGGTCGGCGTACCGCCTGCCATCGTCATCGATGCGGCACTCGGCTGGACCGTGAGGCCCGCGCCCGCGTTGACGACCGGGATGCTGCCGGTGATCGCCAGCGATGCCGCGGACGGCTGCACGTTGATCGTCCAGCCGATGCCCGGAGTCGCCCCCGTCATCGTCAGGGCACCGGAGGTCGGCAGCGCCACGCGCGGTGCAGCAACGGCAGGCGTGCCGCCCGCCAGCGTCATCGCGGCAGCGGTGGGCAGCGCCAGGGCCGTCCCAATCGCCACGACCGCCGGAACCGCGCCCGTGGCGACGAGTGAGGCTGCCGTCGGGATCGGGTGAGACGTCCCGATCGCCGTAACGGTGGGCACCGCCCCCGTCGCCATCAGGCTCGCAGCCGTCGGGAGAGATACGACGGCCAAGGCCACGGCGACGGCAGGCGTAGCTCCCGTCAGGGCTAGGGCGGCCGCGGTGGGAACAACCGAGGCAGCGCCGCCCTCCAGCGCCAGTACACCCGAACCGTCCTCCAGCAAATACCCGGAGCCCGCCCCGCTTTCGAGGAGGTAGGCGTTACGGTCACCGAGGGCGACGACGTTCGGGACCGCGCCCGATGCGGTGAGCGAGGCAGCGGTCGGCAGGGATACGACGGCCAAGGCCACGGCGACGGCAGGCGTAGCTCCCGTCAGGGCTAGGGCGGCCGCGGTGGGCACAACCGAGGTGTAGGTGACGGTGAGCTTGGGCTGGTATCCCGCGCCCTTCTTGGTCATCCAAGTAACGACTTCCTCGTACATCGAGGACGGAGCGTTGCCCAACCTGAGCTGATCCGGCGAAGTCATCACGCAGGTCAGCCCGGTCTTGTTGACGTTGGCCGGGAACGCTACATCGGTAAAGTCGTTGTAGCCCGACGTGGACCAACCCGATGCGGTGAAGGTCGCCAGAAGCGTGAGATCGCTAAGACTCGCCCCCGCCACCCAAGCGCCTGCACCGAGCGCAGTGGTCCACGGCTTGAGACGTGCCTCGATGCTGAAACTCGGTCCTACAAGGGCAGAGTTTCCGTACAAGGAGAAGACCGCTTCGCTGATGGTTGCGGAACTGCCTAGTGATGACGTGTCGAACTGGAAGAAATTCTCCAGGCAGATGTAGCCCGTTTCCTGCCCGATCTGCGTGTTGGTGAACTGGAGGACCGCCATCGAGCCGCCGGAACGGGCGGTCAGGTAGGTCCCGTCGGTGCTCTTGACCGATCCATCGCCGGAGGCGTCGTAGACGATCAGCGTCGCCATCAGCCGAGTCCCTGAACTAGCCCGCTGGCGACGGCGAGCAGGGCGGCGTGGAGGTCCTCGCGATAGCAGCTGCCGTCTGCCAGTACCACGTCACCCGCCGGATCAGAGAACAGGATCGGCGGGTTCCACACCTGCACCGGGTTCATGCTCGCGGGCGTCACGTCCACGCCCGACTTCGTAATGCGGACGTTGAACTGGAGGCACCCGTTGACTGCCGCCACCGGCCGCGCCACGAGCGTCACCGTGTAGGCGCCGACCGTCACCACGTTGACCACGTTGGGCAACGCAACGAAGGCCGCCACCTTGATCCGGTTCTGTTGAACCGGATCGGTGACGCTCGCGAGCGAGTGGGTGACGGGATGGGCCATTAAGATCTCCTATGCCGTCCGCACGACAATGAGGGACGAACCAACCTCAACGGTCGTCGCGGTCGCCGTCTCGGAGCTGTGCCAGAGTTCCAAGTTGCCGGGGTCCATCACCACCAAGATGCCCGTGATCTTCACCATCGTGTCTGTGGCGGTGGCCTGCAATCCGCCCGTTGTCCCCATGGTCGCGGCACCGCTCGTCGCCGCGACGTTCTCCGCCTGGGCCATACCGAACCCGAGCGTTGGCGTGGTGACGTTGGATGCGGCCGTCCCGATTGCCGCCAACAGTGTTGACGACAGGTCGGCGTATTGGAACCACCAGAGGGCCCTCGTGGCGTCGCCGGTAAAGTTGAAGTTGAACTGCGGCGCCACGCCAGCCGTAGCCGCCCGCACGATCAGGGTGTAGGTGAAGGTGTAGGTCCCAGACTCCACCGTCTCGTCGAGACCCGTAACCTTGGTTGGCGTTGTGCTCGAGTTGGAGTGCTGCGAGGCCAACTGGGTAACGCGCGGCAGCCCGAGCGTCGGAGCACCAGCATTACCCGGCATCGCCTGCGTCGCGCCGGTCCCGAGGGTTCGGAGCGAGCCTGTCCCGGCGTCGGCATCGACAGCCATCGCATCGGCGCCGGAAGGCTCATGCGCGGCATGGTGAGCCTGGGCATGGTGGTCGTCGGCCGTCTGACCGGTCGTCGCGGCGTGGGTCGGGATCGAATACGCCTTGATCGCCGCGATCGTCAACCTCTTGGACGTGGCGGTGCCATCGTTGATACCAACCTCCTCCGTTCCGGCGAGGGACGAGGCGACGGTCAGGGCGGAGATCTTGGTATCAGGCATCGGTTACGCCCCTCTAAGCTAGGGTAAACACCGTTCCGCCGTTGCTGCCAACGGTCAGAGTGTTCCCGGAGGTAGCAGTCACGTCCGCGCCGCCCGAGTCGAGCAGGGCAAACGCGACGACGTTACCGGCGACCTTGTAGATCGCGGCCCACTTGGCGGTGAGGTTGGCTGTACCAGCCGTCCAGACAGGGGCGGTGGTCATGACGGCGGTGACCGTCGTCGTGCCGCTCTTGGTCATCGCGACCGCGGTGCCACCGGCGGTGTAGCCGGTGTTGGTGACGCCGACCTCGTTGGTCACACCGGCGAACGTCGTGGATGCCACGGTAAGGTTCGATGCGCTCGTGTGGAGCGACATCTTGTACGAGTCGGAATCGATGTGCTGTCCGGCATCTAGGATGTCGGATCGTGCACCATTGACGAAGACCCAGGGGCCGGCAGCCATGTTTTATCAAATCTCGGAACCGCGCAGCCAGGCCGGCGGTTGGAAGGGGAGAGAGTGAACCGGGGCCCGCCCAAAAGAGCAGGGCCCCGGTTGTCAGGGTTATGCGACGATTGCGCCGTAGAACCCGCGGTAGTCGACAATGCCGACTGCCCAGATGTGCCTGATCTTGTAGGTCAGGACATCGTTCGTGAAGTTCGCGCCGTTGGTCGGCTCGTCCTGCACGAACAGCTCGGGCTCCTGGCGGCCCTGGAAAAACGCGACTTCCAGCGTGTCGATCTGCTTCGGATCGGCAACGAGGTACCAGTTATTGGCGTCGGTCCAGAAGTCGACCACGATGGGCTCAAGGCCCATCTGGGCGACGAACGACACGTCGTTGTAATCGCTCCCGACCACGCGTTGCGTGTTCAAAAGCACATACTCGGCCTGCTCCAGGTCCGCCGGGATGACGAGGTACTTCGGCATGATGCCGAGGCGCTCGCCCGAGGTGAGCTGGGTCTGCCGCTGCATGGCGAGACGGCCGGCGGCGATTGACGTTGCGTCCATCGCAGCCGAGCCGAGGTTGTTCTTGCCAGCAAGGAACAGCGCGGTACCCGCGGTGTCCGGGAAGTTGGGGTTAGACGTGAGGACCGACCACACGCCCCGGTTCAGGGTGCGCTTGGCGGCGCGGGCCAGCGAGACGGGGATGCGTCGGAACACGCGCACGTCATCGTTGGCGATCGCTTCAAGGGTCAACGCTTCGGTGCCACCCACTTTGTGCAGGGCAGGGAACGTGACGTCATCCTCAGCCGGCGCGGCCTGGTCCACGTAGGGCGCAGCCTCAAGAACGGTCGGCAGGTTGCCGTACCCGCCCTGAAGGACGAACTTCTGGGTCCGGAAGTCGTTGGCGGACGTGATGCCCGAACAAATCTTCTTCCAGTTGTCCAGCCCGGGGAGGTTGTACTCAGCGATCAGCCGCTTGTGCATCGCTTCCTGGGTCAGCTTCGGGAACGTGGTGCTAAGGATCTCGCCAGCCTCGGCGAGTCGGCTCTCCGAGAGCCGGCCGGAGGTCTGCGTCTTCCCGGTCATTCCCTCGTCGCCCGTCAGGTCGATGTAGACCTTCTTGATCGAGCTGGTCTTGCCATCCAGGACGTCCGAAATGGACTCGACCAGCTTCTCGCGCTGGCTCTGGCCGGGGGTGATAACAGAGGATCCGGCGCCGGTGATCTTCGCAGGTGCGAAGCCAGCGACGTACTCGGCCTCAGCCTCGACAAGCGCCTTCGCGCTCTCGGGGGTCAGGGCCTGGCCCTCGGCCAGCTTGCGTACCCGAGCCTTCGCCGCGACGGCAAGGTCCGGATACTGTGCGAGCGTGGCCTCAACCAGCCGCTCAGTCTGGATCGGAGCCATCGCAGAAGCGACAGCGGCCTCAACCAGCTTATCGACGTCCGGGGACTCCGGCGTCTTGTTCTCGTCTCCCACTGGAGTCTCCATAGATGCGACAAGCCGGAGAGCCTGGCCTCCGGCCGCTGGGTGCATAACGGGGTCGATCGAGTCGATTACATTGATCGCCCCAACGTCTTGGATTGTCCGCTTGCCGTCGCGGACTGCGGTGAGCGGACCGTCACCGAAGATGCTGAAACCGATGAGGTCGTGACGTCCGCCGTGGATCGCCTCGACCAGGGTCTCGCGCAGGTTCCGGTCCGTCGGGTGGTAGTACGCCGACACGCCTTCGGCCAGCTTCCCGTTGGGGAGCTGGACGCGATCGGAGTACCGAGCGTTGTCCCACCATCCGACCAGGGCTTTGACGCCCCGGGCGCCGTAGTGGTCGACGCCTTCGCTGGCAAACGACCGGGCGCCCTCAAACTTGCCCTGCTCGACCGCCTCGCGAAGGACGGCTGGGCGATACCGCTTGCCATTGGCCGACGTGCCCGCCCGAATAACCAGCACGTCGATGACCTTGCCGGTCGGCTCGACCGCTTCGATCAGGCAGGAGTCGCCCGTCTCGGCCATCGCGGCAACAAGCGCCTTGTTCGGCAACGCCTTGGCGAGGGCAACCGGCATCGTCTTGGCCTTGGCGACAGCCGCCTTGGCTTCCGCCTCGGTCGCGAACGAACCGATCTTTCGACCGTCAGCCGAGTAGACGACCCACTGGGCGCCCTCTTGCTTGATCGTCAGGTCAGCCGCTTCGGCGATGGTGACCGTGACATTGCGTCCGGTCGCCTTCTCAACGGCAGCCTTGGCTTTAGCCGCAGCCGCTCCCTTGGCCGCTACCGCTGCCGCGGGCTTGACAGGGGCCGGCTCGGGTTCTGGGGATGCCTGTTGCACAACAGGCGCAACAGGCTCCTCCGGTGCAACAGGAGCCTCGGGAGCAGCGGCCTTCGCGGGGCCGCGGATCTCTTCGGGGCCCTCGCCCTGGAACTCGCCCGCGGCGCGGGCCTTCATGATGGCCGCACGCGCTGCACGCTCGACCATCGACTCACCCTCGGCGGGCGCCGCGCCGGTCAGGGCCGCAAGCTCGTCAAGCTCGGCTTTCGCGTCGGCCTTCTCCTCTTCGGAGTAAGGGCCAATGACCATGCGCACGAGACGCAGGATCTCGCGCAGCCGGCCCAGGTCAACCTTGGCGTGCTTCTGACCCGCCTCGATCAGGTTGGACTCCACGAGCCGCGCTTTGACTAGGGTCGTAGCTTCGGCCCGCAGGAGCGCCTCGATAAGCTCCTTCAAAAGGAGTCTCCGTTTCAGGCGCCTCCACCGGCCGAACCGGGAAGGCGGGGCCGCTGAGGATCGTGTACTCGCCAGAGGCGAGATCAATCGATACCTTGCGGCCAGAACTGGTGACGACAATGAGGGTCCCGTCATCGGTGCGTTGACCGATGACCTTCTCCCCGGGCTCAAACAGGTGTTTGATCTTGGACGGGACGGTAGACATGCAGTCTCCTTTGGTCTTAGGGTTCGGGTCGTGATCTACAACGATGCACAGGCAGAGGTGCGAAAGCAGCACTCAGGCGGCTCGTGGCGCCTCGCCGGCGTCGTGGTGCGCGGAACGTGGGCACCGGCGGCGGAGGGGATCACTTCTGCCCCGATCCGAAAGATCGAGGCAGGGCTAGTGGAACTCCGGCAGCTCCCAACGTTCACGGCGCCCGATCACGAAACGGCGCTCGCTGTCGCCCTGCACCTTGCGCGAGCGAGCTGGGATGTCTGGGTCCCGGCCGGCGGACCCCGCTGGTATGAAATAGGGTTCGGCATCCGCTAGGCGGCGTCCTCTCGATCGGACCACGCTTCGGCGGCCGTGGCGGCGTTCTGGGCAGCGGCCTCAGGCTTCGCGGGCTCCGGCGGAAGCGGGCCTGACTCCCTCAGTTCTGCCACGCCTAGGCGCGGGTGGCGCCACGCAACCGCCCGCTCGTCACGTGCATGGAACTCCTGCCAATAGCGGCCGGCCGGCGTGTCCACCCAATAGCGGGGCAGACCATCGCGCCACTGGCAAGCCTGCATGTGATCGTCGCCCAGGATCGAGTCGCAGCACTGGCGGACCAGATGCCGACAATCCGGGCAGACCTTGGGCGGGCCCGGGATCGTATGTCGAGCCGCCAGCCAGTCGTCCTCGCGCAAGTCGTCGCTCTCTGCACCCTCGAGCGCCAAGCGATACACCGCGACGACCATCAGGATCAGGGCGATGGAGGCCAACAGGAACGTATCCATTCACGGCACCTCATGCCCCGGGCCTAGCCCTTGGCGCTTGCTCAGTTCACCGGCACAGGTTCAACAGGCCAGTAGTGACGGTCGCAGAGGATCGCCCGGACGGGACGGATCTGGCTCTTGCCCCACAGGATCGGGAGACCGTAGGCGAGCAAGAGCCATTCGGCATACCACTCCTCGAGGGGCGGGGAGGTGGTCTTGGTGTCATCGGACCACGTAGTCCTGATGCAGACGAAGGGCATGAGCCTTCTCATGCCGACGACCGTCGGGAGATCAGGGCCGCGACGAACCGCGGGTTGGAGCGAAGCACGTAGAGCAGGAGCGGCGAGAGCTGCGAGACCCAGGTCTCCTCGGCATCATCGTCCGCCATGAACGGGTGGATCCGCGCGGTCCCGATGATGGCATGAAGGGTCTCGTGGAGTAGCGTCTCGCGCGCCTTGCTGTCCGACAGCACCCCGGCGCCCCGGATCCGGATGACCTGGGCCGTCCGGTCACAGTGTCCAAGCGCGTCATGCGACTCCGGGTCGGTGGCGTCGAGGGCAGCAGTCGGATGATCGACTACCTCGACGCGAAAGCGTTGGCCGATGATGTCGATCTCGGTCGGTAGCCGTCTCATGCCGCTGCCTCTTCGTCGAACCCCGCCAGGAAGATCGGCGGAATGGAACCGCCACCCACCGCGCGCTCGATGCCAGGGCCCTCGCGTCCCTCACCACCCGCGGCGACATACGCCCCGTCGCGCGGCCAGTTGCAGCAGACGTCCCAGCCGTGCGGGAAGCGGTGGGTGGCGTCCGGCGCTTCGTGACGTGACGACGTGGCGCCGCGATAGAAACGGCACCCCTCGCAGGTGTCCATCACCACCGGCGCGTCGTCTACCGGGCAAGGCTCGTGGGTGGTGTAGCGTCGTGCGCTCATGGGCAGCACCATTCCTCGGGTGTGGGGACATAGAGAAACCGGCGCCCCAAGGAAACGCCGGTACAAACGCCGGTACGGCGGGCTACCCGCGAGGGCCTAAGCGAATGACCCTGACCTTGACCGGAGCTTTAGGCATGACGAGCTTGCCCGTCTTGTCGATACGGGCGCCCTTCGGGGACCACTGGCCGGGGGGGATGGTTCCCTTAGTCATGGGGCTGAGGATACGTCTGGGGCAGGTGCGATGTCAAGAGAAGTTGCGCCCTCGGGGACCTGCGTGCTCTTGGTGCGATCGTCGGGCCAGCTCGCATCCTGCGCGACGCTGATACATCGGCAGTTGATGGACTCCTCGGCGGGCAACTGCGGATCGTGGGGGTAGAGGCCGGGATACCCGCCAAGGTCGTATGGCTTGTCGACGTCGCGGATCTGGCCATCGGCTTTGGCATGGGTGGGCCGGGTGCGCCCGTCGATGATCGCGCTCCATTCCTTGTGGAGCGTCGGGTTATCTTGGGCGACGTCCGACAGCGCGGCGTGGTTGGCAGTCTGGGCGATGCGCCCGTATTCGGTTCGCAGGATCGTCTCGCCGCGCACGAGCGCGGAACCGAACACGCCCTTGCCCGTGATCGTGCCGATCTCCTGCATGGCATCGAACGGGGTGCGTTGGGCGAGCACGGCCTGACGCAGGATGCGCCCGATCTTGGACGTCGCCTCGGTGCTGATATCCGTGATCATGAGCGGCAGGCTCTGGTAGGCCACGGCAATGAAGGCCCGCGAAAGCATCGGGCCGGCGCCGATCGACAGACTCGTACCGCCCGCTTTCAGGGCGGCGGTCATCTGCTCCACGCCGATATCCGCCACGGTCGGGAAACGGCTCCCGATCGCACTTGTAGAGAACGCGCCCCACGCCTTGATTTGGCGCTCGATCTCGTCCAGCAAGCTCTGGGCCTGGGAAATCTGCCAGTCCTTGGTTGCGGTCGCGAGGATCGACAGCACGGACCGGCGGGTCACCTCGAGCTCGGCCTTGATCTCCGCCAAGCTCGTGTTCCCAAGTTGGTAGAGCTGGTGCTCCAGCTTGTACGCCTGCCGGATGGCCGCCTCACGCGCAGCACTGATGGGATCAGGCACGGCGGACTCCTCAGGCACATGGAAAGGCCCCGGACAGTGCCGGGGCCTTCGTAGGCGGCGAGTGGGTGGGGGGATCAGCGTCGCGACTCCACGCGATACCGCTCGACCTCGCGGCGCGTCACCCACCAATCGCGCCCCCGCTTCGTCGCCTTCAGCTTCCCGTTGGCGATCTGCTGGCGCAGAGTCGCGGCGGTCACTCCGAGGAGCGCCGCCGCTTCAATCAGGGTCATCGGGCACACCCTCGGCAACGAGATCCGGCGGGTCCTATCTGGTAGGCGCCCCGCCGGTCTGTTATCAACACTGCCGACCCGGATCAAGTGCCGGGACTCGCAAGCCACTAAGGGACAAACGGTAGCAGTGTCTTGGTGTCAGATGGAGGGGATTGGAGCTCTCTCGGTACCTTTCTCCATCTGATAGTTACACTATACACCCTAGCGTAGAGAATGTCAAGTGTTTTCGGCGGAAGTTATCCACAATCGGAGGCCTCAGGCGGTGACTACCTGCTCGGGCTGCACGGGGCCGCCGGACTGGACTCCGGGCACGGCGCCCGGCTTCGGGACAGCGCCCGGAGCCTGGCCGGCGTAGGGGCGAAGGGCAAGGGGAACCGGCGGCTTCGGGAAGCCTTCGGGCGTGAGCCCGGCGGCGGCGCGAAGCGCCTGCTCGACGTTCGTGGCCTCGGCCTCGGCTTTCGCCTGTGCCTGATCCTCTTCGATCGCCTTCTCGACGTCCTGCTCGTTCAGCTCGACGCCGAGCTGGCTGGCAACCATCAAGAATACCTTGCGGCCGGACTTGCGATCGATCAACTGCTCGGCGACGGCCGAGACGATCGCGGTAGCAACCTGCGGCAAAGCCTGGCTCACACCGCTGAGGTCCTTCTGACTGATATCCGGGACACCGACGCTGATCTTGGGGACGGCGGCGCTCATGCTGAGGCGCTTGCCCCGGGCGTGCTGGATCCCGACCTCGACCCACCGTCGGACGTACCCCTGGCACAGGTCCTGGCGGGCTTTGAGCATCCGGTACGTCGGGTCGCCCTGGGCAACGAGGGTAGCCCGGTTGACCGAATCACCCTCCGCGAACCATGCCTCCGGGACTCCTGCGCCGCCCAACCCCATATTTTTGACGATGCGCCCGAGCGCGACCGTGTCAGCCGAGCCCAGGGCCGGCTCGACGACGCCCCACTTTTCCGAGGCGTTGTGCGCCCGGATGCTGCCCGGGCGGGGGGCCGTGCCATTCTTGCTCAACCACGCGGCGATCTGCGAGTCATCTGCGCCCTCGAGGGTCACTTCGTAGATGAACGCGTTTACCAAGCTGCTCCGCTCCAGCGCGTTGAACACGAGCTGGTCATACCCGTCGACGTAATCGGCGATCGCCAGCAGGTCGGGCGTCCCGCGGGTCTGCCCGGTCAACCTGTTGATCGCGTGGTAGAAACCCTCGCCGACCCACTGGCCCTCGCCCGGGGTCGTCATGTCGTCCCAGACATAGAGCGGGATCGGGATCGGCTCGACGTTCGTCCCCTCGATGACGAACAGCGTCTTGTCGATCAGAACGTTCTCGGGATCGAGGTCGACGTGGTGGATGCGCTCAACATCGATGAAGCCCAGGCGCATTCGCCCAGCGACCGGGTTGACCGACACCCGCGCGGCGAGTTCGCCAAAGATCGAGAGGTCGCGGAAGAGGTCGCGGTGGCGATCCTTCAAGTTCGTGACGGGGTCGGCCCAGACATCATCGGCGATACGCTGGCCCGCGTCCGTGTCGGCGGTCAGCGTGAAGCCGTCGCCCACAATGAAGTCAGCCATCTGCTCGATCAGCCGATGCGCCATCGGGTTACGACGCCAGAGATAGGTGCTGATCCGGCGCGCCTTGTCAAACTCGATCGGGTTCAGGTCGCGGCGCTTGTTGCCCGTGATCGGACGCCACAGGGCCTCATCCGAGTCAACGTAGTCACCAGAAGGGATAGTAACGCCCTCAACGAGACGAGGGGTGGCGCCCATCGCCCGGGCGATCATCTCCATCAGGCCCATCAGGCCACCGCCCGGAGTACTTGGGCGACCGTGCTGAGCATGGGGCTCAGGCGTACGCCGTGCGTCTCACACGTGGACGGCTTGCGCCAGTTGGCCAGCTCTTCGCGACGATGGGGGAACGGCACACCACACGTCGGGCAGGGCAGGCGCTCGCCGTTGTGCGGGCAGGCGTAGACAATGGCGCTCATGACTCGACCGCGGTCCAGGCCCGAATGCTCGTGAAGGGAATGTACTGCCACTCGTCTCGCTTGATCTCCAATACAAGAAGGCCATCACGAACGCAGAAAACCCGGCAGTGGATCGTCTCCTTGTCGCCGTTCAGCCACACAACCTTGACCTTCATGCATCAGCCTCCGGGATGGATCGCCGGAACGCCGACCCACCCAGGCCCGGCTCGTAGGGCATCCCCCAGAGAACGCGGGCCACATGGAACCACGTCCGCAGATGCCACCAGTGGCGCGGGCGATTGGCGCAGTAGAACAAACCATCATGGACGACGGTCGGCATGTCCCATGGGACCGTCGTGATGTGGATGGCCGATCGGCGTTCGCCCGTCCACGTGAACAGGTTGCCGGGTTCGATATCTACGCTCGGGGCGACCTCGCGGATCTCCTCGAAGTCGACCCACTTCTGCTTCATGCGACGGTCTCCGGAATGTACGACTCGGCGAGCCGATGGCTTGCGTGGATCAGGACAGCGATATCGAGCCCGTGGCCCGACAGCGGCAGGGAGGCAGGCAGGCGACGGCAGCACGCCGGGCACCGCTCGATCGCAGCGAGCGAGTAGGCGTAGACACGAGCAGTCCGGACGGTCAGCCCGTCCACCACGCCCATCGTCAAAACGTCAATCGCGGCCTCATGAGCTGCGACGCGGGCGAGCTCGCGGATCTCATCGAAGTCGCCCGTCGCAGATGCCGGGGTGCCTTGCGGGTAGATGTGCTCCTCTGTCACGGGCCATGCTTCCGTCTCATGCGCCATCACAGTCGGCTCCTTCGGGGTGCGTCATAGGGGCTCTTGGTGCGCGAGGGCTCGACTGTGCCGCCGGCCGCGGGCGAATGCTGGGTCAGGGTCTGGAACGCGAGCGACGAGGCGTCTACCTGGTCGTCGTGCGTTGACTCCTGCGGGAACGCTTCGAACTCTGAGAGCCAGTCGCCAGTCCACGGCGCGTCCCGCAGGTGGACCAGGCCCGCCTTGCTAGCCTTGGAGAAGGGCACGGCCCGGAGGCTCTTGGCTCCCGTGGCGGGAACCGCCTCGAAGTCGTAGCCCAGCAGCTTGCGGGCGTAGGACTCTGCGACGTACTTGCCGCTGCTACCAGGCTCCTGCTCGATCCTGAGCGCCACGCTGCCAAAGCGCGCCTTGTCCGCCTGGGCCGTCTGAATGATAAGATCCTCGATCGCCCCTGCCGTGTCGCGCTTGCGGATCACGTCCCAGACGACGACCTCGGATGTCGGGGTCACGCCCATGAGCGTCCCGACTGTGAAGTCCGGATCGTGGCCGGCGGATCGCTTCTTGGTGCCGGCAAGGTCCCACGCCCTCACCCACCGGGCGGCGCGCGAAACCAATTCCTCACCATCGAGCGAGTACCAGCGGCGATCGAACATCTCGCCGGGTGGGCGGGCTCCCCAGTCACCGTTGAGCAGTTGGGAGCAGGTGACCGGGTCGAGTTCGCGGAGGTTGGCCGCGTACTCGTCAGCGTTGATATGCGGGTTGTCCCAGAGCTTAGCAGGGACGAACACGCGCCGCTCGCCGTCCTCACGGCAGGGATAGACGGTATGCCCGTCGTCGTCGACCCAGGGCAGGAAGCGGCGACGGCACCAGTCGTGGCCTATCCCACCAGGGTTGCTGGCAAGACGCATCTTGACGCCCGGCACCGTGGCCGCCTTCGTGCGGCGGTTACGGGACAGGAGGTACGTGTAGTCCGCCTCCTCGAACTGGGTAGCCTCGTCGATCCCGACGAACTGGTACTCAGCCGACATGTAGCGGTAGCGGTCCCTCGCGTCCCCGAGGTAGCCGAACTGCAACCGGGCCCCGGAGGGAAACTTGAAACGGTGATCCAGGCTGTCCCAGTGAACGACGCCCCGCGAGACGAACGGATCGAGCCAGGTTCGGGCCCGGTCCATGATCGCCCCGGAGAGCGCGAGGTCGCGGTACGTCTTCCGGACGATCAGCCCGTCATAGTCTTTGAACTGGACCCATGCCAGCCCGTCCATGAGTAGCGCGTCCGACTTGCCTCCCCCTGCCGCGCCGCCGTACAACGCCTCCCGGTTGGGGAGCGAGAGAAACACTAACTGTGGCGCTGTAGGAATGTGAGGCAAGTACTCGGACGGGTACCAGTCCGGCATCAGGTTGGGCATTTCTCACCTTGAGCCGGAGCAGGTGCCGCGGGGCCGTAACACCAACCCCCCTGTAAGGGGGGGGGGTTGTTGCTACGGACCCCCAGCAGGGGTACCCCGTAGCGTTACCGTAGCATCGGAAAAGTGCTACGGGGCGATGCTACGGGGGGCGTACGTAGCAAGGGCGTAGCACCCTCAAAGTGCTACGGGGCCTCGTCTCCAGGGCCGACTTGGCGGGGCTCAGGGAACGCTGAGGGACCAAGAAGCGGCTCGTCGATCAGCCCTGCCTCATTGAGGACCCGGGCGTATTGCATCATGAACGCCTCATCTGGCACAAAATGCATGACATCGACCCTGCCCTCAATCGGCCCGCCAGAGGGTCCGCTAATCTGCACGCCGTCCATGCGGCGATAGTCTTCATGCTTGCGCCGCTCCAGCCACCATGCAGCGGCTTGCCAGTTTTTCATCGCCGCCGTGGCGATCTGGCCGAGGAAGCGCAGTTCGGCTTCAGCTTCAGCCTTTACTACAGCGTCGCGAAACGTCGCGATGTCAAGCCAGCGGTAGAAGGTCGCATGATCGACATCAGCAGCCGCTGCAGCGGCGCGGCGCGTGTTACCGACGCGCAGAGCGTTGAGGATTGCCGTCTCGCGTTCTGGGCTACGCTTTGAGCGCCTACCCATCAGCCTCCGCCTCGTCGTCCATCATCTGGTTCCAGGCAACGTCATAAGGATCGCCTGCCGCGTCTCCCGCGAGCCATGAGCAGGCGAGGGCGATCTGGCGTGTCGCCTCGACCCATTCACCCCAAGCCGTCTCGAGGAACTTCGCCGAGTTCGGCATGTCGTTTGCCCCCGTGGCCTCGGCATACGACGCGCTCGTCATCTTGCGCATCGTATGGTGCGCCGCGAGCAGTTCACCGGGCGTTGGATAGCCGTTCATCCCAAAACCTCCTGCAGGGCCAAACGTTCCAGAGTTGCGTCTACCTCGGGTGACTCCCCAAACTCTTGGCTAACCGTGTAATTGAGTCGGGAGGCTAGGGAAATGGCCTCCTCCAGCGCCTCTCGCAGCCGGGCGATCTCCTCTCGGGCGCGCGCGGCGTCGCAAGGCCACGGCTCGAACACTCGCTTCGAGGAGCAGTAGACGCAAAACCCCTCACTGTCATGGTGGCGTTCCAGAGCCGCCGCCAGCGCGGCCTTGCTGTCGGTGGTCATGGCTCGCTCGGGGCGAGGGCGAGGGCGTCTTTGGTGATAGCGAAGATCGGGAGATGGTGCGCCGCCGCCGACAACCGACAAATGGCCAGTAGCGCCTCTCGCAGCCGGGCGATCTCGGCCTCTAAACGCTCGCATTCCTCCTCAGCCATCGTCACGATGTCGCCATGCCCGCACCAGTCGGGCGGGAGGGCGGCGAGGATGTCGTGGGCCGAACTTGAACACCACGCGCAACCGTCATCTGGCCAGCGATCTTTGGCCGGGTGAATAACGTCTGTCGCGTGCAGCGCCTCCGCCAGCTCGGCTCGGGCGTCGGTGGTCATGCTCGGATTGGCGCGTCGGCGCAGGGCCGCCTCCTCTTCGGGGGTCATGGCTCGCTCGGGGCTGGGGCGAGGGCGGCGGTGCACTCATCTGCCGCCGCGATAGCCCGCATCTCCGAAAGAGATGACCACCCGGCGTTCACAAGCGCCCGCAGGGCCTCATCCGCGCCGTACAGCGCCGCGGTCAGCCGGGCGATCTCGGCCGCTTGCTGGCGGGCCAACTCGATCCCACGCTCGATCATGTCAGGCTCCCAGGATGATGAAGGCCACGACGGCCCAGAAGATCAGGCTCAGGCAACCGCCGTTGAGGCAGCCGCGAGCCGGAGCAAGGGGATCCGGGTTCACCATTTTATCGTCACCTCCACGATGCCGCGGGACAGATCGCCCGGGCCAGTCCCCATGCCACGATGGTGCCGATCCACGCGAGGCCGGCGGCGCTCGTTCGGATCAGGGACAACTCGCGCCGATAATGACCCGTGAAGGACAGCACGGAGTTGGAGGTCAGGAACAGGGAGAACACGACCCCAACCACGAGGACGGCATCGCTCACCATCGGACGGATACCTCCACGATGCCACGCGACAGCGGCGCGAGCCGCGAGAACGACCGGCTGTCGAGGTCGACCAGGCGATCGGCGGCCATCCAGTCCGAGAGCCGGACCTGAACGCAGATAGCGGCGCAGACCGTAACACTACGGCCCCTCCACCCCGGTCCCAACGCCGCCCGGAGCCGGGGCCCGGCGGCAGCGCCACCGACGACGTACCGATACCAGGAGGCTATCCCCGTCATGGACGCCGGGCAGGTTCTAGCCGCGGGCGCGACGCTAACAGGGCGTGGCGCGGACGGGGATGGGAGGGGTACAATCGGCATGGGTGAGCCGGGAGCGATGCGCCGAGCGCGAACAGAACGGCTTGCATCCGCCAAATGGCCGCGGTAGTCCTCGTCATCGGTCAGCCCCTCGGGGTGCGGAAACGGCAGGCTCACCCGCTCGAACTCCGAGGCAGGGATGCGGCTCGCCACCACGGGCTGGTCGCACTTCGTCGATGGCGGCCACAGGATGGCGAGCGACAGGAAGACGAGGACGAGGAGCAGGACTGCGAGCTGCTTCTTATGCGACATCAGTGGCCACGTCACGCCTCCCGGGCGTGGAACGCCTGGGCGTAAGCGGTGGCGGTGGCAGTGATCTCGTCGAGGGTGTCGGCGCACCACTTGCGACTGATGCCGTATTCGGCCTCGAGGGGGATCTCGTCAAGGTGCGCCCGAAGGCGGCCGAGCTGGTACTCGAGCGCTCGCTGTGCCTCGCGCGCAAGGGCGCGGTCAGTCGAGAGGGCGGGGACCGGAGTAAGTAGCGAGATACGCGATAGAGCAATCACCACGCGCCACCGTTCGGATTGAAGCCCGCGTGATCGGTGCAGCTCTCGCCACAGTCGGCGCAGGAGGAGCCGTAGCCCTCGGCGGGCGAGTAGAGGTCGCAGGCGTGGTAGCGGTTGTTGGCGTCAAGCGCATCGCAGAAGGCGCGATGTACGCGGGTGAAGTTGGGGGAGTCTGACGGTGTCGCGTCGAGCGCGACGCGGGCGCGGTCTAGAACTTGGTCCGTGTGAGTGCGCGGTAGAGCAGTTGCCATGTGGGTTGCCTCCTAAGAGAAGATTACCACATTGTGTCAAGTGGGAGCGCAAGCAGACTTGCTGGCCGCGCAAGCCGGGCACCGCTCGTCAGCCGGACCGGCGGTGGCGTACCTGATCGGCGCATCATCCGGGATGAGGTCCCCGGGCCGGAGCCCGCAGGCTGCCTGGCGACCAGAGTCAGCGTTCTCCCATAGGGTCGCAAACAGGTGCGCGTTCCTTGACGCGCGTCCACCAAGGACGACCCGAAACCACTTCCAGTTCATGCCGGGACCGTCAGCAGCGGCGCGAGGAAGTCCTCGCACTCTGGGCAGAGGAACACGAGTCGCGCATCGAACCGCGTCAGGGGAAGCCGCAAGCGGAACGTCCGGTGCCGGCCTCCATGTCGGCAGCGGATGACCCACGCGCTCACCTCTGGCGCCTCTGGGGCCGGTCATAGTCGATCGGCTTGGGAGGCTGCACGGCGTACTGGTGGGCCACCACGTGGGCCATCGCCGCCCTGGCACCGGCTTCTGTGTCATCGATCGCGAACGGGCAGGCGGCGCACGCCCAGCCGTTGCGCAGGCTGTACTGCATCTCGTGGCTCTTGTGACCGCCCATACGGATAACCTCGGGAGTGGCGCATGAAAGAAGCGGGACCAGGAGGCGCCGGAGGCTTGGCGCCTTTGTCCTGGTCCCGACGATCCTCGGAAACCCGAGGTATATGGTGGGGGCCGGCGGGAGTCGCGCCGATCGGGGGCAATCCCGCTCGGCCCCGTATGTGGTTTCGTGGGGTCGGTTATATCCCGGGTATAATCTCCGGAAACCTTTGACGCCGACCGTCCGGGAGTCTTTGCGGCGAGGGCGATGGCTCTTGTCTCTGAGCCGACCCCTTTAGGCCACTGACTCTACACCCGTGGCAAGCGGCTTGTCTACACAACTTGCACCACGAACGGGGACATCCTCGCGCCAAACGTACCGGACGTGGGCCAGGGCCTCCGCCATCGCACGCTCGGCAATGAGGGGATCGCCCATGAGCGGGTAACGGTGGGCCAATGTGGCGGCGACGGCAGGCAGGTCGCACTTGGCGCGCCCCTGCCCGTCATAAGTCTTCGGGCAGCAGGCGATAGCAAAGAGAATGTTCGACCTGCTCGGCATCCCGTCTGGGACCAAGTCGTAGTGAACCCGCGCGATGGCAGCCGCCATCGGCCATCGGTAAAACTTGCGCCCAGAGCGGGTGCCGGTATCGGCGCAGACCTCGCAAGGCCGACGCTGGACGGCATGGAAGCATTGCACTTTGACGGGCTCGGCGACGGTCCAGCGAGACGCCGCCTCGAGCCATCGCACGAAGGGCCCGAACATGGCGCGAGAGCCGAGTAGCGAACCCATGCCGTCATCGGGATCGCTCCACACGCCCCGGCGGTGCATGCGATCCGGGGGCGGATCGAGGTGGTCAAGAAACCAGAGCAGGTTGTTCATCCCGTGAGCCCCAGTCCGCGTTGCGTGCCGTTCAGCCGCGCCTCAGCGATGGCGACGTACTCGGCCTCTTTCTCGATCAGGATCCAGTCGAAACCCTCCATTTCAGCCGCCAGGGCCGTCGTCCCGCTGCCCCCAAACGGATCGAGCACCGTCCCGCCCGGCGGCGTGACGAGGCGCACGAGGTGGCGCATGAGGTCGGTGGGCTTCACGGTGGGGTGATGGTTGGCGCGGGTCTTACCAAGGCCAGCCACGCGGCGCATGAGTTCGAGGTTGGCCGACGTGCTTCGCGCATCGCGCTCTGCCAACGTCACGTCACGAACCGCGGTCATCTGCGTGTCATACCGTCCGTCGAAGCCGAGCACGTCCCGAAGGGTTCGCCACTGTTCGGGCGTCGGTCGGTTGAGCTCCTCTTCCCAGTTCGTGACGCATCCAGTTATGCCGCCCGTTCGGCTTGGGAAGTGCCCCGCTACTTGGCGCCGCGCCAAGCCTGCGCGTTCACGTTGCGCCCGAAGCCATGCGCCGATACCGTCTGGTGTTGGATGGACGTATTCTGTGATGGGGCCATCGTCGGCCTGCCGCCGCTCGGCCAGCCCGCCGAGCACCGGCTCGCGATCTGACCGCGAACTCTTAGGAATAATGAAGAAGCGGGAGTAGGTGCCGGAGTCGCCGTAGCCCTGATCCTCGCGGGCAGGCTTCCGCATTGCGCCATAGATTTCGTTGTGTACCTCGCCGTCGCGGTTGCGTTCGACACTGATTGCACCGGGCGCGGAACCCCCGCCCACCACGCCATCCCAGCCGCCATCGAATATGGGATCTGTGAGGATGACGTTGGCGGGCCAGCGACCTTCAACGCGGGCAACCGGTGGCGTTGAGAAGGCCGCGAACGTCCCGCCGTCTGTCGTCCCGAAGCGATCCGGTCGGTCGGCGTCGTCCAGTGCGCCGGGAATGCGGCACGCATCGATGGCCAACGGTCGCAGCGGGCCGGGCTTGCGGGCCATGACGATCGGCTCCCACGCGGGCTTGAGGTTGGCGCGGCCTTTCGGAAAGCCCGACGCATACGCCCAGACGAGCATGTCGCGGATGATCCAGCCCGCGTCCTCGATGGCGCAGG
>Ga0209538_1000107_pt1 | contig 48041 bp, 39 predicted proteins | sample BarGraNGADG00211_2_FD_184492 | JGI IMG/M metagenome (GOLD analysis project Ga0209538, IMG submission 184492) | Arctic peat soil microbial communities from Barrow, Alaska - Barrow Graham LP Ref core NGADG0004-211 (SPAdes) (version 2) | ecosystem: Environmental > Terrestrial > Soil > Wetlands >... | reverse complement strand
CTTCTCGCCGAGCTCCTCCAGTATCTCCTCGCTCCTCAAGCCCATCACCCCGGCCGCCTCCCGCGAGTCATAGCTCGCGAGCCCCCGTGCGATAAGCTTACCGTCGGGCCCGAGTATATCGACGCAGTCCCCCACGTCGAACTCGCCCTCGACGGCAACCACTCCCGCCGGCAGGAGGCTCTTGCCTCGCTCGAGGATCGCGCGCGCCGCGCCCTCGTCGACGCGGAGGCGCCCCTTGCTGATCCTCGCGTAACCGATCCAGTGCTTTTTCGAAGCCACCTTTCCGGAGGCTTTGAAGAACGTGCCCGGCTCTTCCCCCGCCAGGATATCCGTGATGGTGGTCGCAACCCTCCCGTCCGCGATCACCGTGTTGACACCTGTCGAGGACGCGGCCTTCGCGGCGAGTATCTTGGACGACATGCCTCCAAGCCCCATGTCGCCGGCCGCCCCACCGAGGTCGGCTATCTCGTCGGTCACCCGCTCGACGTGTTTGATCAGCTCCGCGCTTTCGTTCATCCGCGGGTCCTCCGTGAACAGCCCACCGGTGTCCGTGAGGAGCACCAGCAGGTCGGCGCCGACCAGTGATGCCACCAGCGCCGCGAGCATGTCGTTGTCGCCGAAGGTTATCTCCTCGGTAGCCACCGTGTCGTTCTCGTTGACGATCGGCACGACGCCCATCTCGAAGAGGCGCTCGAGGGTGTGCCTCGCATTGAGGTACTGTTGCCTGTGCGTTATGTCGTGCTGGGTCAGCAGGACCTGCCCAACCGTGATGCCGCCGGCCGCGAAGAGGTCCGTGTAGATACGGACCAGCACACCCTGGCCGACGGCCGCGACCGCCTGAAGGGTCTCGACGTCCATGGGCCGCGCCTCCAGCCCCAGCCTCTCGACGCCGGCCGCAATGGCACCGGAGGACACCAGCGCGACGTCAATACCCTTTTCTCGCGCGCCGAAGACCTGGGTCGCGAGCGCTTTCACGCGCTCCGGGCTGAGGCGCCCGGACTCCTCGGTTATGGTGGCCGTACCGACCTTTATGACCATCCTTCGCACGTTATCCATCTTCGCTCTCCGCGCGCTCCTCTTCGCCGTCGCCGGCCGCTTCTGCAACCGGCGCCTCCCGGCCCTCAGGGAGGTACTCGAAAGTCCGTCCCGCGATCTCGACATCATCGCCCGCAGTTGCTCCCGCGCGCGCCAGCGCGTCCTCGACCCCGACGGCCCTGAGCTTGCGGGCAAGGAAAGCCCTGGCCTCGTCATTGTTCCAGTCCGTCATGCGGACCAGCCTCTCGATGCGCGCCCCGATAACCATGAAACGGCCGTCCTCCGAGGTGACGGTCATCGTCTCGTCTTCGATCGCCGGCTCGTAAGTCACACGCTCTCCCGTGAGCACCCCTTCTTCGCGAGCCCTGTCGACCATCTCGGTCATCCGGCCCAGCAACCTCTTTATCCCCTGCCCGGTTACGACGCTGATCTCGAACAGCTCCAGGCCCCTTCGGCCGCACTCCTCGGCGAGGCTCTCCACCTCGGGCGCCGGCGGGCTCAGGTCCATCTTGTTGGCCGCGACCAGCCTCTGTCGCGCGAGCAGGGACTCATTGAAGCTACCCAGCTCCCCCTCCAGTACGACCAGGTCGTCGACCGGCTGCCTGCCGCTGTCCGGCGACATGTCCACCAGGTAAAGGATCACCGCCGCCCGCTCGATGTGACGCAGGAAAGCGGTCCCCATCCCCTTGCCCTCATGCGCCCCCTCGACCAGGCCGGGCACGTCGGTCACCACGAAATCCGAATCGAGCCCCACCACGACCCCAAGGTTGGGCTCCAGGGTCGTGAACGGATAGTCCGCTACCTTGGGCCTCGCCGCCGATATCCTCGATATCAGGCTCGACTTTCCCGCGTTCGGGAAACCGACGATGGCGACGTCGGCGATGAGTTTCAGGTCCAGCTTGATGAGCCTTGCCTCCCCCGGCTCGCCCTTCTCGGCGAACCTGGGAAGCGGCCCGGCCTCCTGCACGAGCCCCGCGTTTCCCCTGCCGCCCCTGCCTCCGCAGGCCGCCACGAACTCCTGTCCGGGCTCGACGAGGTCGGCGAGCGCCCTTCCGTCCTCGTCCCTGGCAACGGTGCCCGGCGGCACCAGGATGACCAGGTCCCGCCCCCGTGCGCCCCTCTTGTTCTTGGAACCCCCTCGCGCTCCGTGGCCCGCGCGGTAGCTCCTCTTCCTGGACACCTCGGAGAGTGTCCTCACGCTGTTGGTCGCCTCGAGCACGACCGCGCCTCCCGCGCCGCCGTTCCCGCCGTCCGGGCCGCCATTGGGCCTGTATTTCTCCCGGAGGAAAGACGCGCAGCCGTCCCCGCCACGGCCTCCCTCTACGAAGATACGCGCCTCGTCAATGAACATGGGGATTCCACGCTTTCCAGTGTTGAAAGGGGATCGGAAGAGGCTTAGGTCGCCGGCTCCTGCCGCGGTCGCGAAAGGCTGCGAAGCACCTCAAGCTTCTCCTTCTGCTTCTTCCGGCGCTCGAGCCGCTCCTCGTAGCTGCGGTCGAGCACCATCTTGATGACCTCCACCAGCAGGAGCGGGTTGAACGGCTTGATGACGTACTCGTCGGCGCCGAGCTCCCAGCCCCGGATGACGTCACTGTCCTGGGTCTTGGCGGTGACGAGGATCACCGGCATCTCCTGGGTCGCCCCGCTGCTGCGGATGCGCTTGAGCACTTCCCAGCCGTCGACGCCGGGCATCATTTTGTCCAGGACGACCAGGTCGAGCGGCTCGTTGTCCAGGACGTCCAGCGCCTGCTCGCCACTTGTCGCCTCGACGACAGAATAGTTGTTGAGCTTGAGGTTGACGTTGATGAGCTTGACCATGGTGGGATCGTCGTCCACCACGAGGATCTTCCGCTTGTTGGTCAATTTATGCGCTCCAGTGCTACGACTTCACAACTATGACCATTATACACGGGCGTCGCCCGCGAACGAATTCAAAAAACCGCGGCTCCGGCCAGCCCCGCGCTCAGGTCGCAGGCTCCTCGGGGATCACGCTGACGACGGCCCTGTTGCCTTTTGTCTGGTACTGGACAACACCGTCGACCTTCGCGAAAAGCGTGTAGTCGCGGCCGAGGCCCACGTTGTCGCCCGGCTTTATCCTGGTGCCGCACTGCCGCACTATGATGTTGCCGCCGTTGACGCGCTGGCCGCTGAACTTCTTGGCGCCGAGGCGCTTGGACGCTGAGTCCCTGCCGTTCCTGGAGCTGCCTACGCCCTTCTTACTGGACATCCGAACCTCCGATCAAGCACCCTCGGCAGCGGGGGCTTCCGGCTTCTCCGCCGCCTTCCTGGGAGCGCTCTTTCTAACAATTATATCTTCGATCTCGAGGCGCGTCAGTTGCTGCCTGTGCCCCTTCTTGCGGGCATAGCCCTTCTTCGGCTTGTACTTGAAGACCACCGTCTTGCTGGTCCTGCCCTGGCTCACCACGCGGGCCGCGACGCGCACCTTGGAAAGCTCCCTGGGGTTGACGATCACGTTCTTGCCGTCGTGATAGAGCACGACGTCCTCGAAGCTGTGCTTCTTGCCCTCTTCGACATCGAGCTTCTCGACCGTGATGACGTCTCCAGGCGCTACCCGGTATTGTTTGGAACCAGTCCTTATCACTGCGTACATACTGTTCTCCCGGCGTCCGATTAATCTAAGCATTATACACTACGTCGTCATTGTGTCGAAAAGGCCGACGGTTGGCGCGCTAAGTGGTTTTATCGTCGAAGACCAGCCCGCGGCCCTCGCAGCGCGGACAGGTGCGGCCCATGATGTCAGCCAGGCCCTCGGTGACGTTCTTGCGCGTCATCTCGACGAGCCCCAGCCGCGAGAGGGTCACTATCTGGCTCTTGGTCCTGTCGCGGTCGAGCTCCGTCTCGAGGGTCTCGAGGACCTTCGCACGGTTCTCCGGGTTCTCCATGTCGATGAAGTCGATCACGATGATCCCGCCGATGTCCCGCAGCCTCAGTTGCCGGACGACTTCGACTGCCGCCTCGAGGTTGGTCTTGACCACGGTGTCCTCCAGGCTCTTCTTCCCGGTGTAGGAGCCTGTGTTGACGTCGATGGCGGTCAGGGCCTCTGCCTCGTCGATGACAATGTGGCCTCCTGAAGGCAGGCCGACTTTGCGGCGAAGTGCAGCCTCGATAGCCTTGTCGACGTTGTAGCGCGCAAAGAGCCGCTCCTTCTCTTCCTTCTCCTTATATAGCTGGACCCTGTCCATCAGGTCGGGGGCGGAGCGGTTGAGGTAATCCTTGATCCTCCCGTACTCCGTCTTGCTGTCGACGAAGACGGACTTGAAATCCCGGCTCAGTGTGTCCCTCACAACCCTCACGGCAAGGTCCTGCTCCGCGTAGACCAGCGCCGGGGGCTTGGCTTCGGCGATCTTCTTCTTGGTCTCATCCCACTGTCGCAGCAGGTTATCGAGGTCTCGCTGCAGGTCTTTCTTGCGCGCTTTCTGCGCAGCGGTCCGCGTGATGGTGCTACCCTCGGCGGGCTTGATCTCGCGCTGGAGTTTGCGCAGCCTCTCCCTCTCGCGCTCGGGGAGCCTGCGGCTCACGCCGGACCGCTTCGACTGCGGCATGTAGACCATCATCCGCCCTGGCAGGCTGATGTAGGTGGTGAGCCTCGCGCCTTTGCCTGACATGGGGTCCTTGGTCACCTGGACCACGATGGTGTCGTTCTGGTTGAGCGCTTTGCCGATGCGCCGCGGCCTCACGTGCGAGCCGTCTTCCATCAGCACCAGGTCCTGCAGATACAACAGCGCGTTCTTCCCCACCCCGACGTCCACGAAAGCCGCGCTCATGCCGGGCAGGACAGTTGTTATGCGCCCGACGTATATGTTGCCGACTATCGATTTCCGACGCGGCTTCTCGAGATAGACCTCCGCGACCTCGTCGTCTTCGAGAAGGGCGAGCCTGCACTTGCCTTTTTCACACGTCACGACCAGCTCTTTCTTTACCTTCTTCAATACTTACCTCCCCTTGCTCCCCTGCCCGCTGCGGACTTCATCCTGCCGAGCTCCATTGGGGAAACCAGCTTTTCACCGCGCCTCGCGAAGAGCCCTGTCCTGTGGACCCTCGCCCGCTCCCATACATCGCGATCGACCTCCGCCAGGCCCGCCAGGACCTCCACGACCTCCCACGGCTTGATGGTGCCGGCGATGCCGTCGTCGAGCGTCATGCCCAGCCTGACGCCGTCGCCCTCCGCCGCTCGATCCTCGATGATGAGTGTGTGGACCCCCTGGCGCAGGTCGACGACTCTCGTGCGGCGAGGCTGGACCCTCTCGTAAGGCACGGAACTCTTCTCTAGAAATCTTTCAACCGCCCCGCTCCAGTCACCTTCGGAGCCGGCCTCAGCGGGCAGGTCGACCCGGAAGGTCGCGGTGTCGATCAGCTTGCCTACCGGCCGCGCGTCGGCGCCGAGAAGTCGGCACTGGACCGGCCTGATCCCTTCGGTCAGGGCCTGCTCGAGGCGCTGCTGCGCTTCGGCCGCCGGCATGTACGCCACCAGGTTATAGTCGACGAACTCGGACTCGCTGGTGATGCCGATGGGCAGCGGCGGCGACAATGACACTTTCATGCGCGACATCTTCATCCCGGCGTACTCCACGGGCAGCCCAGCCCGCCGCGCGGCGATCATCAGAGTGCGTGAGTACTCCGAGTGTGAGAGGTAGCGCGCGTTGCCCTCCTTTGTGAACTGGACCCGCAGGCGCAGCGGCTGCGCTCCGCTCTCAGCCATCCGCCGCCACCCCCTTCAGGACCGGCTCGGTGCCCAGACGCTCGCAGACGCCGCAGCCGGCGCACTCGGCCTGCCGGCAGTCGGCAGTCAGACCGGCCTCGAGCGCTCGCTCGAACTCGTCGCGAAGGAAGCCTTTGTCCAGCCCGAAGTCGAGGTGGTCCCAGGGGAACACCTCGTCTGAGGCGCGCTCCCTCTCCAGATAGAAACCCGGGTCGATGCCGAGGCCCCGGGCCGCGTCCATCCAGCGGTCGAAATCGAAATGCTCGGTCCACGAGTCGAATCGCGCTCCCGACGACCAGACCTGCTCGACCAAGCGGCCCAGCCTGCGGTCGCCGCGGGCGAGCATGCCTTCCACCGTGCTCATCTCGCTGTCGTGCCAGGAGAGGTTCACGCTCCTGGCGCGCAGCGACGACTTGAGTATCTGCTGCTTGCGCCGGATGGTCTCGATGTCGGCCTGCGCGCACCACTGGAACGGGGTGTGTGCCTTCGGTATGAAAGTGGATACGCTGACGTTGAACGACGGCGGGGTGAGCTTCTCGGCGCGCACGGCGTCGCGCAGCCTGTACACGAGCCCCGCTATCTCCTCAACGTCCTGGTCCGTCTCGGTCGGAAGCCCGATCATGAAATAGAGCTTGATGCGGCGGCGCCCTTCTCTCACCGAGCAGACGATTGCCTCGGCCATCTCGCTCTCCGAGATGGGCTTGTTGATAACATTGCGAAGCCTCTCCGTAGCAGTCTCGGGGGCGAAGGTCAGCCCTCCGCGGCCGCCTCGGTCGAGCCTCGCGGCGAGCTCTGCGGACATGGAGTCCATCCTCAGCGACGGCAGCGACATTATCATCTGGCGGTGCCGGCAGATCTCGGCGACCTGTGATGCGACGTCGGCGATGCGGCTGTAGTCGGTTGACGAAAGGGAGCAGAGCGATACTTCGTCGTGGCCGGTGGCGTCGGCGAGCTCTTCGACCAGCTTCACGACCTCGCCCGCCGTCCTCTCGCGCACGGGGCGGTAGGTCATGCCCGCCTGGCAGAAGCGGCAACCCCTGGTGCACCCGCGGAAGAGCTCAACGTTGAGCCTGTCATGGACCGCCTCGCAGAACGGAACGATCGGACGCCTGGGGTAGAGCCAGCGGTCAAGGTCGACCAGGTTCTTGGTCGGACGGCCCGCGGCGCCATCGCGCCTCGCGACCCCGGACAGGCGGCCGTCGGCCTCGTAAGAGACCTGGTAGTCGCCCGGCCTGTAGGCGCCGGGCAGCATCGAGGCCTCATCGAGCGTGCGCGCCCTGCTCCAGCCCTCGGCTTTGCCGCGCGCGACCGTCTCCACCAGCGACACGATCGCTTCCTCGCCGTCCCCCAGGAACAGGAGGTCGAAGTATTCAGCGATCGGCTCGGGGTTTGCGGTACCGCACCCTCCACCGACGACCAGCGGGCCGGAGTCTCTATCGCTTGCCAGAAGCGGAAGGCCGGCGAGGTCGATGAGGTTCAGTATGTTGGTATAGGTGAGCTCGTGCGGGATGGTTATCCCGAAGATGTCGAAGTCGCCGACCGGCCTGTGGGTCTCGAGCGAGAACAGCGGCATTCCCGCTTCCCTCATCTCCGACTCCATATCGACCCACGGGGAGTACGTCCGCTCAGCGCTCGCGCCGTCCATCCCGTTCACTACCTCGCGCAGGATAGACAGCCCCAGGTTGCTGGTGCCGATCTCGTAGACGTCCGGGTACGCGAGCACGACGGTCGTGCCGCCTTCTGTTATAAGTGGCGCGTTCCACTCGCCGCCCGTGTAGCGGCTCGGGCGCTCGACGCGCAGGAGGAGCGGCGCCAGCCTCTCGGCGAGCCCGCCGGAAGATATGTCGTTCAAATCGCAGTTCACCTTACCGGGTAATTATTAAAGCGTGGCACTTGTCGCCACGCGTAAATACTTTCTATCAGCCATGATTATACCAGTGTGTCGCATTTGAAGCCGGTTCACCGGTTCCGCAGGAAGGTGGGGATGTCCACCGGCTCGACATCGCGCGCCGGCCCGCGGTCCTTGTCGGGACGGCCGGCCGGCTTCGCCGGGCGCCGCGGGGACTTCTCGCGCACGGTGTCGCGGAATCCGGAGGCGACCACCGTCACCTTGACGTGGTTCACCAGCGCCTCGTCCACAATAGCGCCGAATATCATGTTGGCCTCCGGATCGACCGCCTGGGCCACGACCTCGGCGACCTCGTTGACCTCGTAAAGCGCGAGGTCCGAGCCTCCCGAGATGTTCATGAGGACCCGCGTCGCGCCGTCGACGCTGGACTCCAGGAGCGGGCTGTCGATCGCGTTGATGGCGGCCTGCCTGGCACGGTCCTCTCCCGTGGCGCGGCCTATTCCTATAAGAGCGGTGCCCGAGCCCTCGAGGACGTGCCTGACGTCGGCGAAGTCGACGTTGATCTCTCCCTGCTCGGTTATCACCTCGGTTATCGCCTGAACGCCCTGCCGCAGCACGTCGTCCGCGAGCTTGAACGCCTCGACCACCGGGATGTTGTCGGCAAGGTCCAGCAGCCTGTCGTTTGGGACCACTATCAGGGTGTCGACGTGCTCGCGGAGGATCTCGATGCCCGCGTCCGCCTGGTCGGACCGCTTGCGGCCCTCAAAAGTGAAAGGCCGGGTGACCACCCCTACGGTCAGGGCACCTGTCTCCATGGCGAGACGGGCGACCACGGGCGCCGCTCCGGTCCCGGTGCCCCCGCCCTTGCCGGCGGTCACGAACACCAGGTCCGCGCCCCGGATCGCATCCTTGATCTCGTCGGAGCTGGCCTCGGCGGCCTGCTGCCCGATCGACGGGTCGTTGCCCGCCCCGAGGCCATGGGTCATCTCGCCGCCGATGGGGATGAGGATGTCCGCCAGGCACCCGCGCAGAGCCTGGGCGTCCGTATTGAGCCCGATGAACTCCACGTCGTGCAGGCCGGACTCGACCATCCGGTTGACCGCGTTATTGCCGCCGCCGCCGACCCCGACCACTTTGATCACTGCCACATAAGGCCGCGGCTGGCCGGCGCTCAGTTCCATTCAAATGACCTCTCGTTTGTCCGCATCGTCCAGCACCATGCGGGATTGACGAATCGTATCAGACTGCCCGACCCTGCTACAAGGATGCGGCGGTGTGGTCCCGGACCCATGCCGGCGCCCTCCAGGAGACGGTCTTCGGACCGCTCTCGATGTCAACCAGGGAGTCCGCGTCAGACCGCAACGTCCTCTTGAAGTGTAAAGCCGCGCCTGTTCGGCGCGGCTCACAGTCCTTGAAACCCTCGAGTAATCCCTCAGCCAACCCTGAAGTCAGGCATAAAGTATAGATATAGACTTTACCTGTTCCTCAGGAACGGCGGGATGGTTATGTCCTCTTCCTCGAAGATAGTCTTGCTCGGTCGCTCCCGCTCACGCTCTCCCCTGGAGGGGCGCTCGCGCTCCGATGTGCGCGAGAGCTCGCGGTCCATCTCGTCTTCGGCCTCGACCCGGCGCCTGCCGGCCGCCGTCCCCGCCGGCCTGGCGAACCCGAGCCTTCCGAGCTCGATACCGGAGGCGATGACCGTCACCTTGATCTTGTCCGAGAGTGCGGGGTCGATGATGACGCCGAATATCTCCTCGGAGTCGGGGTCGCACGCGCCCCTGATGATCTCGGCGGCATCGCGCGCCTCCTGCAGGCTCATGTCGGCGCCGCCGGTGACGTTGACGATGACGCCCTGCGCGCCATCGATGGACGACTCGAGCAGTGGGCTCGACACGGCGTTCTCGGCCGCCTTGATCGCGCGGTCCTCGCCGCTCGCGTCTCCAACGCCCAGCAGCGCTGAGCCGGGGATCGACAGGATCTTCTTGACGTCGGCGAAGTCGAGGTTGATCAAGCCCGGGATGTTGATGAGGTCGGTGATGCCCTGGACGCCGTAGCGCAGGACCTCGTCAGCCTTCTTGAAAGCCTCTTCGATGCTTATCCGCGAATCGGTGAGTTCAAAGAGCTTGTCGTTAGGGATTATGATGAGGGTGTCCACTTTATCCTGCAGCGTCTCGACGCCCTCTTCCGCCTGCCTGCGCCGGTGCGAGCCTTCGAAGTCGAACGGCTTCGTCACGACACCTATGGTGAGCGCGCCCAGCTCCCTGGCCAGGTCGGCTACCACGGGCGCGGCGCCGGTGCCGGTGCCGCCTCCTTCACCAGCGGTGATGAAGACCATGTCGCTGCCCTTGAGAGCTTCCTTGATCTCGTCGCGGTGCTCCTCCGCGGACTCGCGCCCGATGTCGGGCTGGTTACCCGTGCCGAGGAAGTGGGTCAGCTCTTCACCGATGCTGATCTTCACGTCCGCGTCACAGGCAAGCAGGTCCTGCGCGTCAGTGTTGACAGCGATGAAGTCCACGCCGGTCATACCGTCTCTGATCATACGGTTGATAGCGTTGTTGCCGCCGCCGCCTACACCCACGACCTTGATCACCGCGAAAAACTGCTTAAGGTCTTCTGGCATGACTGCTTCCTTTCCCCTGCCCGACGGGCACCGCGCCCCTGGCCTCACCCGGTGGCGCGAAAGCCGCTCGCGCGGCTTCTCGTTTTCTCCCGCTCCAGTTAGAACGATTGAGTGAGAGTTATTCTAACAGATAATCACTGTTTACTACAGATATATCTTAACCTTAGTTTAGGCTTTAGTATAATGTCTGCTTTTTTGACGCGCAAGTGGCGCACGCGTCAGATGGGTTTCACCACTGGCGAGTCGGGTACCCTGAGGTCGATATAAGCGATCTTCCGCCTGTTGTTCTTCACGTCCACGATGATAGCTTCCAGCACGTCGTTCTTCGCGCTGAAGCCGCTCGCCGCACCGTAGACGACGTTGAACCCCAGGCTCGTGATGAACACCGGCCCGCGGCTGTCGAAAGGGTTGCCCAGCAACATGAGGCCCCGCACCGACTGCGGCATCGAATTGATCACGCTCAGGCAACCAAGCACTTTGCCGTCCGTCACCCTGGTGCCGATCGCCGGCGGTTTGATGTCGCCGCCGTGAACGCGCGTCAGCTCTTTGAACTGGTCGTTCGCCGCCTGTGCTATCACGAATCCGTCGCCGTCCACCAGGAAGCCTGTCCCGCCGCAATCGAGCACCGCCACAGGCGTGCGTTCCACCACCCGGATATTGACGGTGTGCAGCAGGTGGCGCTGCACCTGCGCGTCCCGCACCCAGGGACTGCTCTCGAGGCTGCGCGCGACCTTGCCCACCGGCAGGGTGACCAGGTTGGCGTAGGAGCCCATGCCACCGAGTTGTTTGAGGTTGTCCGCCTGAAGGTATTTATTGCCGGTGAAATTGACCTGGCGTATCTGGCAGACTCCGGTGAAGTATGCCAGCCCGGCGGCAAGACCGGCCGCGAGGACTACCAGGACTATCAGAAGGACCAGGGCGCGCTTGAGGAGACGCCCGGCGTTGGGAAGCCTCGGGCGGTGGCTGGAGTCAGGCAATCTCTTCAGACGCTTCAAGCGCCATCACCCCGCGAGGTCTGTCTTGAGCCGCGCGCAGTCCAGCACCATCGCCACTACCTCTTCGAAGCTCATGCCGGTGGCCTGGGCGGCCTTGGGCAGGAGGCTCGTTGCGGTCATCCCGGGGATGGTGTTCACCTCGAGGACGTACAGCTTTCCGGTGGATGCCTCCAGCATGAGATCGATCCTCGATATCCCCTCACAACAAAGCCGCTTGAACGATTCGAGGGCAATGCGCCCGGCGTCAGCGGCCACTTCGTCCTCGAGCTTCGCCGGGACCTCATAGTCGGTCATGCCCGGCTGGTACTTCGCTTCATAATCGTAGAAGCCCTGCCTCGGCTTGATCTCGAGTACCGGCAGTACGATCGGCTCGTTCCCGAGCACTCCCACAGTCAGCAGGCGGCCGTCGACGAAGCGTTCCACGAGCACTCGGCTGTCGCGCTGGAGCGCGTCGTCCAGCGCTGGCGCGAGCTGCTCCCGCGAGTCGACCTGCACCACGCCGATGCTGCTCCCTTCGTTGGCGGGCTTGACCATCACGGGAAACCCGAGGGCCTCCTCGATCTGGCGCAGGTCTTCACTTGCGTAGCCGCCCTGGATGACCATGTCCTCGATGAGCGGAAGCCCGTGCGCGCAGAGGACCTCCTTGGTGGTGACCTTGTCCATGGTCACCGCGCTGGCCATCACCCCGCACCCCGTGTAGGGGATCCTCATGATCTCGAGCAGCCCCTGGACGGTCCCGTCTTCGCCCCCCCTGCCGTGCAGCGCCATAAATGCGGCGTCGGGGTTCTCTCCTGCGAGCGCGGCCGGCAAGGTCCTGTCCACGTCGACCTCGACGACCTCGTGCCCCAGGTCGCGCAGGGCGCCCGCTATCGCGCGCCCGGTCTGAAGCGAGACCTCCCTCTCGGCGCTCATGCCTCCCATCAGGACAGCTACTTTCATCTGCCTCCTCGCTCCTCTTTGAATCCGATCAGCCGCACCTCCGGCTTCAGGTCAATTCCAAAACGATCCTTCACTTCAGAAACCATCGTCTCCATCAACGCCCTGATGTCTGCTGCCTTCGCTCCGCCAACGTTAACAATGAAGTTCGCGTGCAGCGGCGAGACCGTGGCCGCCCCGATGGACTTACCCTTGAGCCCGCACGCGTCCAGCAGCCTGCCCGCCGAGTCTCCAGCCGGGTTCTTGAACACCGAGCCGGCTGTCGCCGCGCCGACAGGCTGGGTCGCTTCCCGTTTCGCGCGCGCCTCTTCCATCCTCGCCTTGATGGCACCGACCTCAGCGCGGTCCAGCTTGAAGCTGGCAGCAGTGACGATGTTATCCAGCGGCACCAGGGGTTCCCGGTACGCGTCAGCGAAAGAGGTCAGCTTCTCTTCGTCTCCATCCACGTTCAGCACTTCGACCTCCCGGAGGACGCCGGCCGTGCTCCCGGTGCGAGTGGCGGCGTTTGTCATCACGGCGCCGCCCGCGGTCCCGGGTATGCCGAGCGCAAACTCCAGGCCCGAGAGAGACGCGCGCGCCGCGCCCTGCACGGCGGCCCCGAGAGAGGCGCCGGCCCCGGCTGACAGCACGTCGCCATCGATGTCGACGAGAGAGAGGCTGCCCTTCAGGCGCAGCACGGCGCCCGTGAATCCCCGGTCCGCCGCGAGCACATTGGAACCGTTGCCGAGTACCAGCGTCTCGACGCCCGCCTCCCGGACGCGCAGCAGAACATCTCGAAGGGCCTCGCGATTTTCCACCTGGATCATGTAGCGCGCGGGGCCGCCCGTCTTCCAGGTGGTGAAGCCCGACAGGGGAACGTTCAGAGCGACCGAGCAGCCACTGATGCTGCACAGCGCGTCAGCGATATCAGGCGAGCTGGCGGTCACTTTCAAACCTCGCTGCCGGGCAGCATCTCAAGGATCTCTCGGGCGCAATCGGTTATGTCTCCGGCGCCCATTGTGATCACGAGGTCGCCGGGCTCCAGCAGTCCGACTACCCCGCGGGCCAGCTCCGCGCGCGACTCCAGGTACACGACCTCCTTGGAAGGGTCGCACTCCTGGATGCTGTCCGCCACGAGCTTGCCGGTGACCCCTGGCTCCGGCTCTTCCCCCGCGGCGTAAACGTCGGTGACGACCACCAGTCCCGCGCCGCTGAAGCTCTCTCCGAACTGCCTGCCCAGCATCCTGGTCCGGGTATAGCGATGCGGCTGGAAGACCGCGACTATGCGGGATGGGGAAATATCGCTTGCCATGTCCAGCACGGCCTTGACCTCAGTAGGATGGTGCGCGTAATCGTCGACCACGACGACGCCCGCTCGCTCGCCCACCTGCTCGAACCTGCGCCGCACCCCGCGGCAGTCGGCGATCCCCTCCAGGATACCGTCCACGGGGAACCCGAGGCGGTGGCCCACCGCGAACGCCGCCAGAGAGTTGTAGACGTTGTGCACGCCGGGCAGTTGCGTGGTGGCGTCGGCGAGCACCTCGCCGTCCAGAAGGGCCTCGAACCGGCTGCCGCCCGCTTCGCCGCTCGTCACCTCGAACCGGTAGTCGTTGTCGCGCAGCTCTCCATAGAAGGTCACGTCGCCGCCCGCGGCGCGGAACTCCTCGCCCGTGACGCGCGCCCTGGCGTCGTCGCCGCAGATGACTGCGAAGCCGTCGCGAGGAAGCACGTCCAGGAAATCGCGGAACACCCTTGCGGTGTGATCGAGGCTGTCGAAGTAATCGAGGTGGTCCCAGTCGATGTTGGTCAGGACCGCGACCTCGGGACGAAGGTAGAGCAGGGAGCCGTCGCTCTCATCCGCCTCCGCCACCAGGAAATCGCCCGAGCCGTAGTGGGCGTTTCCACCGATTCCGTTAAGCTGTCCGCCCACGAGATAGGACGGGTCCGCGCCGCAGCCGATGAGCATGCAGGTTACGATCGCCGAGGTCGTGGTCTTGCCGTGGGTCCCCGCGACCGCGATGCCCCGGCGCGTCGCCATTATGGCCGCCAGCATCTCGGCCCTGGAGATCACCGGGATGCCGCGCCGCTCAGCCTCCAGTATCTCAGGGTTGTCCGACCTGATCGCCGAAGAGCGCACCACGACCTGACAGTCACCGACATTTTCGGCGCGGTGCCCGAGGCCGATCGCCGCCCCCAGCTCCCGCTGGCGCCTCACGTAAGACGATTCCTTGAGGTCGGAACCCTCGACGTGATAGCCGATCTGCAGGAGCACGATGGAGAGGGCGCTCATTCCTGCGCCTCCCGCGCCGACCAGGTGCATCTTCGCCCCGCGGGGAAAATCCTCCAGGCTTATGGTTCCGGGTTTTCTGGTGCGTCTTTCTTCCATCTTCTATCTCAATTCTTCCAGCAGTTGCGCTATCCCTTTGGCGCCGCCCGGGCGCGCCACAGCGCCCGCCGCGCCTTTCATCTTCTCCAGAGTCGGCCCTTCCTCGATCACCCTGATGGCTTCCGCCATCCCGGCGTCCGCCGAGCCGCCCGCCTGGGTCACCACCTTGACCGCACCGGAGGCTTCGAGGGCCCTGGCGTTCTTCTCCTGGTGCCCGCCCGCGTACGGGAACGGCACCAGGACTGCCGGCAGCCCGACCGCCATCAGTTCGGCGATGGTCCCCGCCCCCGCCCTCGAGAGCGCGATGTCCGCCACGGCGTACGCCCGGTCCATCCGCTCGAGATAATCCACGGGCCTGTAGATGAGCGCGCCGCCGGCAAGGCTGTTCTCCGCGTCCTCGCGTTCCGCGAGATCGAAGTTCTTCCTGCCTGTCAGGTGCAGGAGCTGCAGTCCCTCGTTTCCGGCCAGTGCAGGCAACGCGCTCCAGACGGCAGCGTTAAGGGCTTCAGCGCCCTGGCTTCCGCCGAAGACCAGCAGCGTCCTTCTCTCCTTCTCCAGCCCGAACAGTTCGACGGCTTCGTTCCTCGCGCGCTCTCTTTGCGCCGCGTCAGCGATAGCCTCGATATCGGGCCTGACCGGAACGCCCGTCACCACTTTGCGCGCGCGCTTCGGTAGCAGCGGAACGGTGTCTTCGTAGGCGAGCGCGATCGCGCGGGCGCAACGGCTGAAGAGCTTCGTCACCAGCCCCGGCTCGTAGTTCATCTCGTGAAGGACGAGTGGTTTGCGGAGAGTGAGAGCCGCGAGGCAGGCGGGGGCCGAAGCGTACCCCCCGGTGCCGAGCACGCAGTCGGCGTCAAGCTGCTTGAGCATCCGCCGGCAGCGGAGTGAGGCGGCCAGGAACTTTAACGACGCCCTGAGGGCCCTGGCAAAGCCACGGCCTGCAACGCCCTCCACATCCAACCCTTCGAAAGGTATGCCCGCGTCGCGCGCCGCGGCAGCCTCCGGACCCGCCGAGGAGCCGATGAAGGTGACCGAAGCGTCGGGCTGGTGTTCGGTGACGTACTTCGCCACCGAGATGGCGGGATAGATGTGGCCTCCCGTGCCGCCACCGCTCACCACGAGCCGCACGCCCTCACCTCCGCGCCCGGCTCTGCGCTGCGATATTGAGGAGGATGCCGATGCAACCCATGCAGACACAGAGGCTGGACCCGCCGCTGGATACCAGTGGCAGGGGGACTCCGGTGATGGGCAGCAGTCCCGTCACGCCACCCATGTTGACCAGGGCCTGTATTACCACCAGTCCGGTTATGCCGGCGGCCAGTAGCCGTCCGAGCTCGTCGGGCGCGCTGCGCGCTATCCTGAAGCCGCCGTAGGTCAACAGCGCCAGGCAGCACACCACTGATATGGTGCCGGCGATGCCGAGCTCTTCGCCGATGATGGCGAAGATGAAGTCGGTGTGAGCGTTGGGCAGGTAGAGGAACTTCTGCCTGCTCATGCCCAGCCCCAGGCCCTTGATGTTCCCGGAGCCCAGGGCGATATAGGACTGGATCACGTGATAGCCGTATCCCTTCGGGCTCTTCCAGGGGTTGATGAACGAGAAGAGCCTGGACCGCCTGTAGGGTGCTGAGAGCGCGAAGAACAGGGTGACGGCGGCGCCGGTGGTCCCCAGGGCCAGCAGGTGAGCGGGCCTGGTCTCGGCGACTCCCAGCACGACCATGAGCGAGAAGCAGAGGACCAGGGTGCTCCCCAGGTCGGGCTGCGCCAGCATGAGGCCCGCGCCGATGATGGTGACCAGTATCACGGGAAAGAAGAGCTGCGAGAACTTCTTTATCCTGTCGCCCTTGGTGGCGATGACATATGCGGCAAAGATTATTATCGCGAACTTGGCGATCTCGGTCGGCTGCAGGTTGAGGGGCCCGAGGACGATCCATCGCCTGGCGCCGTATGCCTCCCTGCCCAGGAAGAGGACGGCACCCAGCAGCGCAAAAGAGGCCAGCACTCCGGCCCAGGACAGTTTGCCCAGCTTGTGGTAGTCGAACTTCGCAAAGAAGACCATCAGGACAAGGCCGAACGCGGCCCACGCGAGCTGGAACAGGAACGTGCGGTAGCCGCCCACCTGCATATCCGGCCCCACGACCGAGCCCGCTGAGAAGACCATCACAAGCCCAAGCAGCAGGAGCGCTATCGCAGGTATCAGTATCAGGTATGCCAGCGGGGTCCGGTTTATAAGGGTCCTCGGCTGCGGCCGTGAAGCGCGTTGCCTGGCGCTCGCCCTTCTCTGTGCTTCCCTGGAGCCGGCGTTGCCTGCCCTTGAAGTGCCCCGGGCCGGCGCCTTCGCGCCGGAGGACTTGCGCGGAGCCTCCCTGCCGGAGGCAGGCTTTCCATGGGCTGGAACGGCGCGCGGACCAGTGCTCGAGCGCGGGGCCGGCCTCCTGGCCGCGCTAGGTGACGCCGCCACGAGAAACACCTCCCGCGAGCCTTTCGACAGCGGCCTTGAACGCCCGTCCCCTGTCCTGGTAGTCGGTGAACATGTCGAAAGACGCGCACGCGGGCGTGAACAGCACCGCGGCGCCGTCGCCAGCCATCTCGAACGCCTTCGCGACTGAGTCGTCCATGTCGGCGGCTATGACCACGTGCCCGTTCGCGGCCCGGCCGCACTCATCCCGCAGTGAAGCGTCGATCTCACCAGCGCTCTCTCCTAGAAGGACTATGCCGCGGAGGCTGCCCTCGTCCAGCCTGGAGCAGAGGACGCCCGCGAGCTCCGTGAAGTCGAGCCCCTTGTTCCTGCCGCCGAGGATCGCGACGAACGGCGTATCGAACGAACAGACCGCGTGAATGGAAGCGTGGGGGTTCGTCGCCTTCGAATCGTTGAAGAACGCCACGCCTCCGACCTCTCCCGCAGGCTCGCACCGGTGCTCGAGGCCGCTGAAGCCGAGTGCGGCATCCCGCACTCTGCCGGCGTCTTCACCCAGCGCCAGCGCAGAGGCGGCGGCCGCCATCACGTTGTCTACGTTGTGAGCACCCACCAGCTTGAGATCGGCGACGTCGAGAAGCCTGGATGGTGCCAGAGGCGGCCCGGTCACGATAGCGCCTTCTTCAACCCAGAGTGAAGCGCCGGCTACCTTTTCGCGGCTGAAGCCCGCGGCCGTCCCCGCGGCCCTGGAGGCGACCTCCCTGCAGAACGCGTCCTGCGCGTTGTAGATCAGGAAGTCGTCGCGCCGCATGTTCTCTATTATTCGCGCTTTCGCCCTCGCGTAGTCGCGCAGGTCCTCGTGCCAGTCGAAGTGGTCAGGCGCCAGGTTCAGCATCACTGAGACGCGCGCGCGGAAGCGCTCGATGTTCTGGAGCTGGAAGCTCGAGACCTCGCAGACAAGGATGTCGTCGATGCCGGCCTCTCCGTAGAGGCTCACGACAGGCGTACCGATGTTGCCGCACTCGATCGCCCTGCGTTCCGGCCTGTCGAGCATGGCAGCGATGATATGCGTGGTGGTCGTCTTGCCGTTGGTGCCCGTGACCGCGACGATGGTGTTCTCGGACAGGAGACGGTAGCCGAGCTCGAGCTCGCTGATCACCCGGAGGCCTGCGGCGCGCGCCTTCTCCAGTACGGCGGCACGGTCCGGAACCCCCGGACTCGCGACCACGAGGTCGAAGGACGCCAATTCGTCCGGCACCTCGAGGCCGAGCCGTACGTCCACGCCTGCTTCACGCAGTCCGGGAGCCGCTTCGGCGCGCGCGGGCTCCTCGGAGCTGTCGATCAGCACCGTCGAGGCGCCCAGCTCCAGGAGGACCCGGGCAGCCGCCTCGCCGCTCGAGCCGAGCCCGACGACCAGAACGCTCTTGCCCGCAAGATCGATCATGACGGCACCCTGCCGACGAAATCCACGTAGAACATCGCGAAGCCTACCAGCACGCAGAAGCCGCACACAATCCAGAGGCGCACCATGACGGTGAACTCCGACCACCCGCCCAGCTCGAAGTGATGGTGTATCGGCGCCATCCGGAACACCCGTTTACCTCCGCTGAGCTTGAAGAATCCCACCTGGATCGCGACCGAGAGGGCCTCGATCACAAACAGACCGCCCAGCAGCAGCAGCAGGAACTGGGTGCGCGTCATGACAGCGATGGCGGCCATCACCCCACCGAGGGCGAGTGACCCGGTGTCCCCCATGAATATCTTTGCGGGGGCGGCGTTCCACCACAGGAACCCCACACAGGCCCCAAGCACCGCCCCCGAGATGATGGCGATATCGAGCGCCGGTTCTCCCGTGAAAGGATAGAAATTGGGGTGCTGCGTGATGGGGTGCCGGAACATGGTGAACGCGATAAGCAGGTAGGCTGCCATCACCATTATCATCGAGCCGCTCGCGAGCCCGTCCAGCCCGTCGGTCAGGTTGACCGCGTTCGAGGAGGCGATGATCATGATGAACACCCACACGAAGAAGAACCAGCCGAGGTTGAGGAACGTTCCCCCCAGGAAGCTCAGCTTCATCGGCAGGGCCGGGTGCCCCACGGTGTGCACCTGGGTCGCCACGATCGTGAACCCCAGCGCGATTATCACCTGCCCCAGGACCTTGTAACGGGCCTTGAGGCCGAGCGACCGTTTCTTCCTGATCTGGGTGAAGTCGTCGATGAAGCCCAGCAGGCCGCAGGCCACCATCGTGCCCAGCACCGCGAAGCCCTCGGGGGTGTATTTTGAGAAGACCAGGTAGCCAACCACCGTGCCGAGCACTATCAGGATGCCGCCCATGGTGGGCGTGCCTTTCTTGACGAAGTGGGCATGCGGGCCATCCTCGCGGATCACCTGCCCGTATTCCATCCTCCGCAGGAACCTGATGAGCAGGGGGGTGAGAAAAACGCAGATGAATCCTGCCACTGCGGCGGCCCCGAGGACCCTATACATTCGCCACCAGCTTCCTCTTCATGAAAGCCGGTGAGGACAGACTCTCCGATACCGATTCCAGCCCGGCGACCCTGGACGCCTTGACGAGGATCACGTCGTCGGGCTCGACTATGCACGCCAGGAGCCGCAGGGCCTCGTCGGCATCCTCGCACCGGAACACGCTCCCCTTGGGGAGCCCGCCCGAGGCCGCGCCTGCCGCGATCTGGCGGGCGCGCCGTCCCACTGTCACCACGACGTCGATGTCGAGCTCGGCCGCCTTCTCCCCCGTCTCCAAATGGTACTCGGCGCTCGCGGCGCCCAGCTCGGCCATGCCACCCAGCACTGCGATGGTGCGGCGCCTCCCGCCGACCTCGGCGAGGGTGCGCAACGCAGCCTCCATCGACCTGGGGTTGGCGTTGTAGGCATCGTTGATGACCAGGTAGCCCGAGTCGCATTCTGTGCACTCGGCGCGCCACGGTGACAGGGTCGCTTTCTCGAGGCCCACTTTGATGCTGGCCGGCGATGAGGACAGCAAGTGAGCGCATGCCGCTGCCGCCAGCGCGTTGTCGACCTGGTGCCTCCCGACAGCCGGGAGGTTTACGTCCAGTCGGAAGCCCGGCCCGCATAACTCGAAAGAAGGCCTTGCCCCGGCGTCGAGCCTCACATGGTCCGCCTTGTATCTCGACCCGCGCCCGCGTCCGAACCTGGTCACCGCGGCGTGCGTCTCGCGGGAGATGTGCCGTGTCCAGGGGTCGCCCGCGTTGAGCAGGAGGTGCCCGTCTTCGGGCAGGTAGCGCGCGAGCTCGCTCTTTGTCTTCGCCACGGCGTCCTGTGTCTTGAACAGCTCGAGGTGCCCCGGGCCGATGTTCGTTATGATGCCGGTGCCGGGGCGCGCGATCTCCGCGAGCCGCTTGATGTCGCCCGGCTTTCGCGCCCCCATCTCGACGACCAGGAACGCGTCTTTCCTGCCGGCTCCGAAGATGGTGAGCGGCAGGCCGACCTCGTTGTTGAAGCTCCGCTCGGAGGAGCAGACGCGGTTGTCCCGCGACAATATCGAGACGAGAAAATCTTTGGTGCAGGTCTTTCCGGTCGTGCCGGTGATCCCCACCGCTTTCAGGTCGAGCCCGCTCCGGACGAAAGCCGCAAGGTCGCCCAGCGCCTTCAGGGTGTCTCTGACCAGCACCAGCGGGAACGAAGGGTTCTTATTCTGGAAGTCCAGGGCGAGCGTGCTCCGGGCGGAGACAACCGCGGCCCTGGCGCCCGCGCGGGCGGCGTCGTCCAGGAAAGCGTGTCCGTCGAAGCGCGGCCCCGTCAGCGCGAAATAGAGGTCCTTGCCTTCGAGGTCGCGCGTGTCGGTGCCCACGCTGGAGACAGCCCGGCGGCGCCATTCACCCGCGAGCTTCCCATCGGTGGCGTCGGCCACCTTGTCAAGGCTGACACTCTGCACCCAGGACCTCCTGAAGGCATTCTCGCAAGACCTGCCTGTCATCGAACGGAATCACCCTGTCAGCAAAGCTTTGGCCACTTTCATGGCCTTTCCCTGCAATCACCACCAGGTCCCCGTCCCGCGCCTCGGCAACGGCCTTGCGTATAGCCGACCTGCGGTCGACTTCCACCGCGTAGCGGTCCTTGCCGAACTCGCCGCGCACCCCCTCCAGCACCATCTCGATTATCGAGGAAGGGTCCTCGCCGCGGGGGTTGTCGGAGGTGATTATGCAGAGGTCTGACATCTCGGTCGCGACTTTCCCCATCAACGGACGCTTGGAGCGGTCGCGGTCTCCGCCGCATCCCACCACTATTATCACGCGGCCCTCGGTGACCTCCTGGCACGCCTCCAGCAGGTTGTGTATCCCGTCAGGCGTGTGCGCGTAGTCGACGAGAGCCGTGAACGGCTGCCCGCAATCGATGTTCTCGAACCTCCCGGGTACTCCCGCCAGGGTCTCGAGGCCGTCGGCGATGCTGGACTCGGCAAGCCCCATCTCGACCGCCACGGCCGCGGCGGCGAGGCAGTTGTAGACGTTGAAGCGGCCCTGCAGGCGCGTGGCGAGTTCGAGGATGCTCTCCCCGTGCAGGAGCCGGAAAGTGTTGCCCCCCGCCGAAACGACCACCTCGTCCGCCCTTACGTCAGCACCCGGGTCGATACCGAACGAGCGCGACGGCAGCCCGGTCTCTTCGAGCAGCCTCGCCCCGAACGGGTCGTCCAGGTTCACCACCGCCGTCCTGTCCGCGCCGAAGTCGTCGCCCTCGAAGAGCCTGCGCTTGGCGCCGAAGTACTCCTCGATCGAGATGTGGAAGTCCAGGTGGTCCTGTGTCAGGTTGGTGAACACCACCACGTCAAAGGAGCACCCCGAGGCGCGGTGCAGCTCGAGGGCGTGCGACGAGACCTCCATCACGGCGGCCTCCACACCGGCGTCCACCATCCTCCTCAGCAGCCTCTGCAGGTCGAGCGACTCGGGCGTAGTCCTGGTGACCGGCTCTACCACCTCACCGACGTGGTTCTCGACAGTGCCGATGAGGCCGGCGACGTAGCCGGCCTTCTTGAATATGTTCTCGATGAGATAGCCCGTGGTCGTCTTGCCGTTTGTGCCGGTGACCCCCACCAGCTTCATCTGCTCCGAGGGATGGCCGTAGAAGCGGGCCGCGGCCTCCGCGAGCGCGAAGCGCGTATCAGGCACCCTCACGACGACCATGCCGTCGGGGAGCTCGGCATCGAGGTCGCGCTCGACGAACAGGGCTCTCGCCCCCCGTGCTGCCGCCTGGCCAGCGTAGAGGTGGCCATCAGTCACGAGCCCTTTGATGCAGAAAAACGCGTCGCCTCTTTCGACCACGCGGCTGTCGTACGCGAGCCCTCCCACTTCTATGTCGGTGGGGCCCGAAACCTTTTTCTCATCAATGGTGTCCAGGATTTCGCTTAGAAGCATTTCTGTACCTCGTAGCATGCTCTCGGCCGGCATTTCCATGGTACCTTGTAGACTTGGGTCTGGTGAAGGTCAAGTAACGCCTTTCCTCGCGGTGAACCCCGCATCTCATCAGTTCGACGGCAAGCCTGGCTGTCTCTCCCATGGCTCGGACCTCACTTCGCCGCGGCCGGCATCCCCCACGATGGCGGTATCTTCAGATGCTGCAGACTGTAGCTCATCATGTCCTTGAAGACCGGCGCCGCGGTCTCTCCGCCCCATATCGGGGTCGGCTCATCCAGCACGACCATGCACACCAGCCTGGGTCGTTCCGCCGGCGCGAATCCCACGAAGGTTGCCATGTAGGTCCCCGCGTAGCCGGCGCCGCCCACTGCCGGCTTCTCCGCGGTCCCTGTCTTGCCGGCGACGCGGTAGTAGTTGACCGCAGCCTTGGGGCCGGTTGAATCCGGGGCGAGCACCTGCTCCATTATCGGGGTCATCTTGCCGCAGGTGTCCTTGCTCAATATCTCCTCGCCGAGCCCGCCCAGGCCCATGTCCTGGACTCCCTTGTCGGTGATCTTCGCTTTCATGAAGTGCGGGCAGATCTTCCTCCCGCCGTTCGCGACCGTGCCCGCAACACAGGTCAACTGCAGCGGGGTGACCGAGATGCCCTGGCCGATGGCGATGGCCGGCAGGCTGGTCGTGGTCCACGAGCCGAGGGCGGGAAGAACGCCCCCTACCTCACCGGGGAAGTCGACCCCGGTCGGGTGCCCCAGCCCGAACCTGTCGAGGTAATCGTAGAGGTGCTTGTCCCCCAGCGCCTGCGCGACCTGGATGGTGCCGACGTTCGAGGACTGGCTTATTATCTGCGAGAACTGCAACTGCCGCGACGGCTTGATCTCGGCATCTTTGAAAGTCTTGTCGGCTATCTTCAACTGCGACTGCACCTGGATCACGGTGCTCGGGTTGACCACTCCCTCCTGCAGGGCCGCGACCGCGGTCACGATCTTGAGCGCCGAGCCGGGCTCGTAGACGTCGGTGATCGCGCGGTTGCGCATGGACGCGGGGTCGATCTTCTCGCGGTTGTTCGGGTCAAACGTCGGTGACGAGGCCATGGCCAGTATGTCGCCCGTGTTGCAGTCCATCACCACCGCGGTGGCGGCCTTGGCGCTGTACCTCTCCACCGCCGAGGCGAGCGACTCTTCCATGCATGCCTGTATGTCTTTGTCGATCGTGAGCTGGAGGTCGACGCCGTCGACCTCCTGGCGCTGGACCTTCTCGCTCCCCGGGATGGGGTTGCCGGCTGCGTCTTTCTCGAGAAAGACCTCTCCGGCCTTGCCGCCCAGCAGGCCTTCATAATAGAGCTCGAGGCCGGCCTGGCCCTTGTTGTCGACGTCGACCACGCCTAGTATCTGCGAGGCGAGCGAGCCAAGGGGATAAATACGCTTGCTCTCGTCGATGAACCCGATGCCGTCCAGCTTCATCTTCTTGAGGCGGTCCGCGATGGACTTGTCGAGCTTGCGCTCGAGATAGACGAAACCGCTGTTGGCGCTGAGCTTCTTCTGGAGGTCCGCCGGGTCTTCACCGAGGACACCCGCGAGCTTTTCCGCCACGGCTTTCTTGTTCTTCACCAGATAGGGGGTGGCATACACGGTCGAGCAGTCCTCGCTGATCGCCATGATCTCGCCCTCGCGGTCGGTGATCGTCCCACGGCGGGGCGCGATGCTTATGGCGGTGTCGCGCTGATCGCTGGCGAGCTTCTTGTAGTGCGCCGCCTGTATGCCCTGGATGAGCACAAGCTTGCCCGTTACCGCCGCGAGCCCCGCCAGCAGCACCGCGGCTACTATCGTCAGTCGCTTGTCCCTGGACTCTCGTGCGGCCATCTGAACACCTATCTTCGCGTGAGGGCCCCGCCGGGACCCTCGACGACTGAAGCCTGAGTGTTGCCGGTCTTCTCGGGCTGAGCCGCGCCTGGTGGCGGCTCGGGGCTGGTCCTCTCTTCAAAGGTGCTCTGGCAGACCATGTTGCCGTTGGCATCTCGCGCGTATTTCAGGTAGATGACGCCGGTCGGCTCGCCGAGGCCCAGCTCGTCTCCCGCGATCCTCGCGACGCGCCCCGGCGACTTGAGCCGGGCCAGGCTGAGGCGCAGCGCCTCCTGCCTGGACTTCTCGTTCGCGATCCGGGTCTCGAGCCTGGTGGTCTTGAGGTCGCAGCGGACGGAGTACTGGTGCTGGACCAGCATGAACACGCCGGTGCAGGCAAGAAAGAGGAACACTAAGATCAGGAAGCCGAAGTTCAAGCCCCGGTTTCGCGGCGAGGAGACCCTGGCCTTCGGAGCGGCCTTGGTCCTGGCAGTAGACTTAGCCGCGGCCTTCTCCTTCTTCGAGCCGGCGCTCCTGGCTTTCTGCGCGGGCTTTGGAGAGCGCCTGGTCTTCGGTAGTTGCTTGAGGGGCTTGCGATCAGACATCCTGCCCCTCCCTGCAGAGCGCGGCACGGAGCTTGGCACTCCCGCACCGCGGGTTCTCTTCTATCTCCTCAGGGGTCGGCCGCACTGGCTTGCGGGTCAAGACCTCCAGGATGGGTGGCTTGTCGAGCGGGTGCCCGGGCGGATAGTCTGATCCTCTTGCCAGGGAGTTGAAAGTGCTTTTGACAATCCTGTCCTCCAGTGACTGGTATGCCAGCACGACTATCCGCCCGGAAGGGGCCAGGCTCCCGATCCCTTCTGCTATACCCTCCTTGAGATCCTCGAGCTCATGGTTGACCGCGATGCGGAGCGCCTGGAACGTCTTGCGAGCCGGGTGCTTCCGGCCGCGCCTCGCGCCTGCGGGCACGGCGTTCTCCACGATCTTCGCCAGTTCCCCTGTAGTCCGTACGGGTCGGCGCTCCCGAGCCTCGACAATGAATTGAGCGATCCGCCTGGCCCACCGCTCTTCACCGAACCTGTAAAGGATGCGCGTGAGCTCATCCTCTGAATCCTGATTGACTATGTCCGCCGCCGTCCGCTGCTCGTCGGGCCCCATGCGCATGTCCAGCGGCCCGTCTCCTCGGAACGAGAAGCCGCGCTCCGGATCGTCGAGCTGCATCGAGGACACCCCCAGGTCGAGCAAGACGCCGTCGACCTTCTCTATCCCCTCAGCATCAAGGACGGAGAGTAGACTTCTGAAATTTTCGCAATAGTAACTGACCGCCTCAGCCATCTTGCCCAGCCTCTCCTCCGCGCGAGCAATTGCCTCCGGGTCCCGGTCAATACCAATGAGCCGGCCCCCCGGGGTGATTCGCTCAAGGATAGCTTCAGCATGTCCACCTGCTCCGAGCGTGCCATCTACGATCACCTTTCCCCTCTCGGGCCTCAAATATAAGAGGACCTCGTCGACCATCACCGGCCTGTGGCCGCCGGCTTCCCCGGACATGTCAGACTCCGATGTCGGACGCCGACTGCTCGTAATGGCCGGCGCTGTCGGCCTCGTACTTCTCCCACACCTCGGGGTCCCAGACCTCGGCCTTGTTGTGGAGGCCGACCACCACGACGTCTTTCTTGATGCCCACCATCTCCCTGAGGCGCGGGGGGATGAGGATCCTCCCCTGCCCGTCGGGTACCAGGTGGCTCGCCGAGGCGAAGAAGACGCGTGAGAACCGGCGCGTGGATTCGCTTCCGGAGGGGAGCTGGTCGATCTTCTCGACCAGTCGGTCCCACTCTTTCATGGGCAGCAGGTACAGGCAGTCATCGAGGCCCTTGGTGACCATCAGACCGCCTTCAAAATCCCGCCTGTATTCACGGGGCAGGATGATGCGACCTTTGGGGTCGACCGTCCTTGTTGATGCTCCTACCAGCATAGCCCTGCCTTATCTCTCGCCACGACTCCCCACATTAAACCATTTCTCGCCCCTTTGCAACACTCTTTGGCATAAAAATCCACAATTATTGAGGGCCCGGGGCCGGATCGTCATAGAAAGACCATGTTTTTGTGGGAATTGTGGAATATTTTGTGGATAGTCCGGCTTTGTACCACCATATATGGATGTGGAGAGCTGTCCCTGTGGAAAAGTGCAGAAGACGGGGGGTCAAGAAGAACGGGGGTCAGGCACTTTTCGCCGGTTTTTTTCTAACGGGGGGTCGCTGGACCAGCCTCAGGCTTGCTCTTCCTCCCCCACGACCGTGCGGTAGCACAGGAAGAGGCTGTCGATAAGGTTGCCGCCGACCTTTCCGAGTTTCGGGATCGGGACACCCGCCATCTTGACCTTGCGCTTCGCGAACTCGACCGCCGGGTTCGAGGCGCCGGTCGCCATGTTGTGAAAGGTCTCGGAGGTCGTGCTGATGATCAGCATCGGGAGGGTGCCGGGGTCCTCGAGAGAAAACGCAGTCTCGCCTGCCGGGTCGAAAGCCACGTAGTAGCGGCCGTCGATGTCCTTGAGCTCCAGGCAGAAGCAGCTCATCACTTCCGCCAGCCGCTTGACCTCTTCGGTGCCAAGCCTCTTCTCGGCAAGCTCGATCGTCTTCTCGAGCACTCCTGACATCTCTTCACTGTTCGGGACTTGAACCATCTCAGACCTCCATGAGCCGCCGCACGCGCTACAACCCGCGTCTGTTCGTCTTCGAGGATTCTAACAGATAGAATTAACGGCACGTCAGATAACGGCGCAGGAGGATCCGATGCCCAAGAAAAAGATACTGGTGCTCTCACCGCTTCCCCAGGCCCTGATCGAAGCGCTCTTCGACGCCAAGATGGCCGAGAGCGCGTCGCCACCCGAGATCGAGATCGAGGCCTACGCCGGCACAGGCAGAGAGGACCTTCTGAGGTCTGTCTCCGGGGCCGACGTCATCATCGGGGACTACACCTTCACCATCGAGATGGACGCGGAGGTCATAAAAGCCGCCGCGCCGTGCCTCCTCATCCAGCAGCCGTCCGTCGGCTACCAGCACATCGATGTGGATGCCGCGGCGGCCGCCGGCATCCCCGTCGCCAACGTCGCCGGGGCCAACGCCATAGCTGTGGCGGAGCACACCATCATGGCGGCCCTCGTTCTCCTTAAGAAGCTGATGATGCAGCAGGAGAAGACCAGGGCGGCGCAGTGGGCGCAGGACGAGATGGCCACGCATGGGGTGTTCGAGCTCTACGGCAAGACCATGGGGATCATCGGAATGGGCCGCATCGGCAGAGAGGTCGCGCTGCGCGCCAGGCCTTTCGGGTGCGCTGTTGTCTATTACGACGTCAAGCCCCTCGAGGCCGAAGAGGAAGCCGCCCTTGGCGTTGCGTCGCGGACCCTCGATGCGCTGCTGGCTGAGTCCGACGTCGTAAGCCTGCACGCCCCGCTTACGCCCGAGACCGCGAACATGCTCAATGCCGAGCGCATCGCGATGATGAAGCCGGGCGCGGTGCTGGTCAACGTGGCGCGTGGGGGCCTCGTCGACGAGCAGGCTCTCGCCGACGCGCTCAAAGAAGGTCGGCTCGCCGGCGCGGCGGCGGACGTCTTCTCCGAGGAGCCGATAACAACGGACAATCCGCTGCTCGGCACGCCCAACACCTTGTTGACACCGCACACCGCCGGCGCCACCAATGAATCGAGATTCCGGATCATCGGGGTCGCGATGGACAACGTGGCTGGAGTGCTCGAGGGAAAGGTCCCCCAGTTCATCGTCAATGGCGTTGAGCCGAAGTTCGATTGAGGCAGGCTGCCCCCGGCGCCCGCCCTGGCGCCGGTCACCACCTGGAGGTAGATCATGGCTGAGCAGATGAGCGGGGGCCAGGCGCTGGCCGGCGCCCTGATAAGGATGGGCGCGGAGCGAGTGTACGGGATAATCGGCACCTCCAACCTCGGCTTCGTCGACGCGCTCTACGACGTGAGGGACAGGCTTAGATACATATCCTGCAGGCACGAGCAGGTCGCCGCGAGCATGGCCGACGCCGAGGGCAGGCTGACCGGCAGGCCCGGCGTGACGCTGGTCCACTCCGGGCCCGGGGCGCTGAACGCGATGATATCCGCAGGCAATGCCTACAAAGACTCCTCCCCGTTCATCATCATCACCGGCGCGGTCAAGCGGAAGCTCGCCCGGAGCGATGGGATGCTCGAGCTCGATCACAGAAGGCTGTTCGCCCCGCTCTGCAAGGGGACTTTCCGCGTGGAGTCCGCGTCGGAGGTGCCTTCGGTGTTCGCGGCCGCGTACCGGGCTTCGATGAGCGGCGCGCGCGGGCCGGTCCTCATCGAGGTCCCGGAGGACGTGTGGGCGGAGACCGCTGAAGTGGACCTCGACGGGATGGTGCTCGAGACCGACGCTCCGCCCGAGGTCCAGGAGAAAGACGTTCGCGCGGCGATCGAGATGCTCTCCACCGCGAGGCTGCCGCTGATCCTCGCCGGGGGCGGAGTGGCGTACGCGGGGGCCTCCCGACTGCTGGTGGAGTTCGCCGAGAAGCTGCAGGTGCCTGTGGCCACCACTGGCAACGGGCGCGGGGTCATCCCCGAGACCCACCCGCTCTGCCTCGGGCGCGCCGGATTCGGAGGCGGCAGCGTCGTCGCCGACAAGGCGCTCGAGCGCGGGGACGCGCTGCTCTGCATCGGGTGCGGCATCAGCGACATGACCACCTACGAGTTCACAATGCCGCTGGGGATGAAAGACATCACGGTCGCGAGCATCTCGGGGTACATGGCGCCTCAGGCGCCGCCCGCTTCCATCGTCCTCTGCGACGCAAAAGAGTTCCTGCGGAAGGCCACTGGCGAGCTCATCGGCAGCGCCGAGCCCAGGACCGCCTGGGACGAGACGCTCGCCGACGCCCGCGCCACCTGGCAGATGCTGCTCGACGCGGGGCTTTCGCGGCCCTCCGAGCTCCCCTCGGGGGCGCGCCTGGCAAAGAGGCTTTCAGAGTTGCTCCCCGATGACGCGGTCATCTGTGTCGGGGCGGGGACGCACCTCCTTTACGCCATGGACTTCCTGCCATCCCACCAACCGCTTACTTTCATGTCCACGGTGAACTTCGGCTCGATGGGCTTCGGCTTCGCGGCGAACATGGCCGCCAAAGCCATCGACGGAGCAAGGGCCGCCATCTCGATGCTCGGAGACGGCGATTTCTCGATGACGATGCAGGACCTCGAGACGTGCGTGCGTGAGGGGCTCGGCGTCAAGGTCTTCGTGATGAACGACTCGCAGTACCGCGTGCTGAACATGCGCCAGAAGCTGTCGTTTGGGGGGCGGGTCCACGGCACCGAGCACGGCAACCCTGACTTCGCCGCTCTCGCGAAGAGCTTCGGCGCGGCCGGCTACCGGCTCGACCGGGAGGAAGACATGGAAGCGGTGGTGGAAAAAGCGCTCGCCGAGGAAGGGCCGGTCGTGGTCGACGTCATCATCGACCCGGAGGACCTGCCGCCGCTGAACCTGGAAGCGACCCTCCGCATGTCAATGGGCTAAAGAAAGTTACGTCGTTCGTTTTCCACTTTTCTTTACACTCGTGAGGTCATGTCTGCGCATTAGGAAAAGTGTAATGGAAAGTGGAAAACGAACGACATAAGGACTGTTACATCGAGCAGACCTTGCCCGCGCCCATGTCCTTCCAACGCTGCTGCAGGTAGACCTTCTCGTTCACGAAGGCGCGGATGATGTCGTCGACCACCATCTCGGACTCCGCGTGCCCCAGGTCCTGCGTACGGTTCGCGATCGACGCCACCTGCCCGAAGTAGAGGGGCGAAGTGAGGTCGATGAGCTTGTGCGTGTTCCCCTTCCAGCAGTTGAAGACCACGGCGACGTCGTAGATGATCCGCGCCCAGAGGTCAGGCGGCATGTGGAAGTCGCAGTAGCCTTCCGGCACACACACCTCCGACTTAGCGATCTGCTCGAGGCGCCCGAAGGTTTCCTCGCTCAGTATCTCTCTATATAGGGAGGAGAAGTGCGTCATCCCGAGGTTGAACTCCTCCACAAGCCTGGTGACGCTGATCGGTATGGGCTCCGGCTCCCAGGGGAGCGCCGTACCCTTGACCGGTACCTCTGTCACCACGTCGATGCCCTTCCAGAAGTCGGCGAACTTCGCCATCGAGCGGAACACGGTCGATATCACCTGCAGGTACATCGGGCCGAGGGAGAACGCGGGGTCCTTGGCGCCGTGGATCTTCGCCCCCAGGTTTGCCTGGCATATCGAGACCCCGTTGGTGATGGCCGAGATCGTCATCCAGACGTCGATGCCGAACTGCCCCACGAACACGTCCCAGACGTCCTGGCCGGCGAGCACTTCGATGAACTTCGCGGAGAGCCCGAAGTCGCCGCCGATCGGCTGCCTCAGCTTCTTGCCGTAGAGGGACGCCACCAGCGGATAGACGATGAGGTTGGTGATGGTGCCGTCGTACTTGTACCTCTTGTAGTAAGGCGCCACGTAGTCGAAGCCTTCCCGCGCGATCGGGGTGAGCATGTTGTTGACCCAGTCCGGCGTGAGGTTCCTGTTGTCGCCGTCGATGAGCGCACAGGAAGCAACCCCGAGGTCGAGCGCGGCCTTGAAGATGGCGCGAAGCGCGCTGCCTTTGCCCGAATCGCCCCGATAGGTCCCGACCATCTTGCACACGGTCAGACCCACGTCCGTCATCAGCGCCACGTTCTTTGTCTCGTCCAGCGAGCCGCCCTCGCACACGAAGATCACGCACTTCCTGTCCGCGAAGAAAGTGGAGAGGCCTTCCGCGGCCACCTTCATCACGTGCGCGATGGTGAGCTCGTTGTTGTAAGCGGGTATCGCGACCATCATGTCCGCGCTGCCCACCTCGGCCACCGCGCGAGCGATCTCACCCGAAACGGCAGGTATCAAATCCAAGGCCCCTCTCCCTTCCCCTTGCTAGGACGCGCAGGCCTCCGAGGCCTCCTTCGCCTCCCGCCAGTAGTAACGCAGGTAATCCTTGAGCGCCTCGAACGTCTCGGCCGTTCGCTCGACCTCTATCTCCGCCTCGAACGAGGTCAGGTCCTCTGTCTTCTTCACGAAGTGCGCGGTCCAGGCGCAGTAGAGCGGGGTGAGCACGTCGACCACCCTGTCGCTGGGCACCGACCCGAAGTGGTAGGCGATCGCGAAATCGTACACCAGCCTCACCCACAGTCCGCTCGAAAACTCGAAAGTGGAATCGGTAAGGCGGTATGCCTCCTCGACCTGCCTGTAGTTCTCTGGGCGCATGATGAGCCGCCACTCGGCTCCCATCTCCTCGAACCCGTTGCGGAAGTGGCCGAGCAGGTTCTCGACCGACACCTCGGCGACCTCCGGCTCATCCTTGCACTCCTCCCCCAGGACCGGCGCGGGCGACGAGCCCTCGATCTCCATCCAGTTGCGCTCGTAGTGCTTCATGAGGTCGAACATGGTCCCGCAGACCTGGTGGAACATCGCGCCCAGGTCGGAGCCCGGGTCCTTGTTGTTGTGGAGCTTGAGGCCCATGCAAGCCTGGCAGATGTCGAAGCCCTCGTTCATCGCCAGGGTGGTCATCCAGATGTCGATGCCGAACCGCGCGATGTCCGTGTCCCAGACCGGCCGCTCCGAGTACACTTTCGCGAGGTCGCCCGAGAAGCCGAAGTCGCCGCCGATCGGCTGCCTTATCCTGCTTCCGTAGAGAGAGCGGGTGAGCGGGTAAGCGATGGAGTTGGTGATGGTCCCGTCGTACTTGTACCGCAGGTAGTGAGGGGTCACGAAGTCGAACCTCTCCTCGATGATGGGGTAGCCGAGGAACTTCATCCACTCGGGCGTGATGCTCCTCAAGTCTGAGTCCACCACGATGCACAGCTTGACCTCAAGCCTTGCCGCTATCTCGAAGATGGTATGGAACGCGCTCCCCTTGCCGGGCGTGCCGCGGTACGGGGTGGCGATCTTGCGGACCTCGGAAGGGACAGGCGTCTCCAGCACCACGTCACGGGTGTTGTCGCTCGAGCCGCCGTCTGAGTTCACCAGCACCGGCCTCATACCCGGGAAGTACTCCGCCAGGCCGTGGGCGGCCTGCTTTACGACGTATGAGATGGTGTCAGCGTTTCTGTAAGAGGGTATGCCGACCAGTATGTCGGCCTGGCCGATGCTCTCGACCTCGTCGAGCACGGTCTGTTCGAGTACGCTCAAATCATCACTTCTGACTTATCGGTGCTGGTGACTTCCTCTGTGTAAATATACGAGTGCCGACAGTCGCTTCCTTTGCGGAATGTAAAGAAGCCTTCAATCGCGCTCGCCGGGCGGCCGGTCTCACCTGCCGCCAGCGCGCTCACATGCCCGAGAGCAAGTCCCGGGAGAGAGCCTCGTCGGTCGCGAGGAACCCCATGAGCCGTTCCCACTTCGCCCTGAAGTCCATGTACCAGCGGAACGGGTCCTGCTGCGGCACGGCGTCGAACCTCGCGATGTGGACGTTCTTCATCGACTCCTCGAATCCGATGTCGATGGTCGGCGTCAGCACGCTGCGGTCGCCCGGCCTCCTGAGCTGGTGCAGGCCCATCAGCACCGCGGTCCTGAATATCATCTCTTCGAGGTCGTCCCTCATGCAGCGCCCCGGGTACGGGTCGAGCTCCTCGACCGCCACCTTGCGGACGCCCTCGCTCGGCACCTGCCTGCGGAGCTTCTCGCGCGCGTAGACGAAACGGTAGATGTTCTCGCGGAAGTGCGCCCACGGCGGGACGTTCGTCGCCGGCGGCAGGTGTTTGATCGCGAGCTTGTTGTCCAGCAGGAAATCGATGTCGAAGAACTTGCAGTTGACGAGGTAGTCGATGTCCTCGCCGCGCCGGACGTGGGGATCGAACGAGATCTTGCGGAAGACGTCCCGGTGGATCACCATGTTCCCCCCGAAGACGAACGGGGTCGGCTTGAGCCGCGGCTCCTGGCCTATTATCGCGAACGCCTCGTTCATGGCGCTCACCATCGGCCACTCCGCCATCCACCATTCGTCGGGAGGCGGGAGCAGGTAGCTGCCGTCGGGCCTCTGGTAGTACCCGGCGAGCGCGCCCACGAACTTGCCCTCATGCGTCGTCCCGATGTTCTCGAACACCTTGTCGAGGTACTCGGGGTCCTCGTAGACCTCGTCGTCGTCGAGCAGCACCGCGACCTCCGAGCGCGCGAGCTCAGTGGCGATCAGGCACATATTGCGGATGTTCGAGTATCCCGAAAGAGACACCAGGTCTCCCTCGAGTTCGCCTGTCCCGGACGTGCGCTCCTTCTCGAGCCGCTCCTTCATGCGTGCCTCGAACGAGTGGCTGATCACCTCGACGGGGAAGTAATTCTTGAAGGTCGTCACCTGGTCGTTGACCTTGCCCTCCACGAGGTCCTTGATGTCCGGGGACGTGGCGCAGGCCAGTACCACCACGTTGAAGTCGCGGTTGCGCAGCACGCTTATGCTCTCCAGCGCGCGGTGGAGCGTCCCGGGTTGGTCTATCGGCGTGGGGTGGTCGTAGACCGTGTCCTTCGCGTCGAACCCCTCGGCGGTCGTGCGTCCCCAGTACGAAGGAATGACTATTGTTGCGCGCAAGGCTCCTCCCCTCCCGTTTGTCCTGTCCCCGTCAGCAGGCTCGCTGGAGCCCGGCAATCTCTTTTATCGCGGTGACGACGGCCTGGTTCTCCTCCGGGGTCCCGATTGTGAGGCGGATAAACCCCGGGTAGCCCAGGGCTCCCCCGTCGCGCACGAGGATGCCGCGCTCGAGTAGCCGCCCGGGCAGGCCGTCTATCTTGTGGCCGTATTTGAACAGTATGAAGTTCGCCTGCGTCGGCACCGGCTCGAGGCCCATGGCGCCCAGCTCGGTCGCCAGAAAGCGCTTGCCCTCGGAGTTGACCCGCCGGCTCCGCTCCACGTGTGCGGTGTCGTCCAGCGCCGCCACCGCGGCGACCTGGGCGAGGCGGTTCACGTTGAACGGCGGCCTCACTTTCTCGAGGTAGTTGACGATGCCGGGATGCGCGATGCCGTAGCCCACTCGCAGGCCCGCCAGGCCGTAGCACTTCGAGAACGTGCGCAGCACTATCAGGTTCGGATGGTCCTGAAGGTAAGGGACGCTGTCAGGGTAGTCGGGGTCGTCTACGTACTCGACGTACGCCTCGTCCCACACCAGCAGGACGTCCTCCGGGAGGCTCTCGAGCGCCTTCTCGAGCTCCGCCGTCGTGCAGATCGTCCCCGTCGGGTTGTGCGGGGTGCCGACGAACAACGCGCGGGTGCGGCTGCCGACGCGCTTGAGCATCCCGTCGATCTCATGCCTGTGCTCGGACAGCGGCTCATACTCCAGCGCCGCGCCCACTGTCGCGCCCGAAAGGTAGTACGAAGAGAAGGTGGGGTCGCCCATCAACGCGACGTCGCCCGCGTTGAAGAAAGCGAAGAAGATGAGGTCGATGACCTCGTCCGTCCCGTTGCCGAAGATGAAACGCTCGGGCGCCACCCCCAGCTTGTCCGCCAGTTTCTCACGCAGGAGCATGCAGGCGCCGTCCGGGTAGAGGTTGATGTCGTCGAGCGCTCCCCTCAGCGCCTCCACCGCCATCGGTGAGGGGCCGAGAGGGTTCTCGTTGGAAGCGAGCTTGATGACGCGTTCGACGCCGTAACGGCGCTTGACGTCATCGATGTCCAGCCCCGGACTGTAGACGGGCAGGTCTTTGATCTCCGGGCGCGCTATTCTCTCGAAATCAAGCGTCATGGCTTCCACGGGGCGTCAGGCGCCCTCGAGTCCCTCCCTGAGTATGCTCTCGGTCGCCTCCTGCATGAGGATCTCGCCATCGTCGCCCTGCTCGGGATAGGAAGCTATGCCGATCTCTATGTTCACCTCAGCGTAGTGTTCGCCCATGCCGGCCAGGTACTCCAGGACCTGCGTCTTGAGCCTCTCGGAGGCCCTCGCCGCGTCGTCGGTTCGTGTCTCGGGCATCAGTATCGAGAACTTCTCGTACTCGACCCGCGCCAGGATGTCCGAGGCGCGGCAGTTCCTGCGCAGCACGCGGGCGACCGCCCGCATCAACTCGCTGTCCTCGTCGGACGAAGGTTCGAAGACCGAGTCCACGTGGAACAGCACCACCGTCACGTCGCGGAGGTACCTCTCCGAGCGCTTGACCTCCTCCTCCAGGCGGGTCATGAAGTAGAGCGAGTTGAAGACTCCGGTGAGCTCGTCCCGCAGCGGGTCGAGCACGTCCATGGTCGGCTCGCGCGTCTGGTACGCCTGGACCGTGGCCTGGAGCAGGTTGTTGAAGCACTGGCACACTCGCTTCTCGGTGGCGAAGTCGTGCTCTTTGTCTGAGCGCGCCCGTCGGGACTCCCAGAAGACGTCGCGCAGCAGGATGTGTTCCTGCATCACTTCTTCGATGGGGACCTTGCGGTTTCGGCGGTAGACGCCGTGCTCGCCCGCGATGCGGTAGACGGAGCCGAACGGGAGGAACTCCTGGATGTAGAGCTCGTCGTCGACGCAGTTGTTCAGCCCCAGGTAGAGGCTCTCGACGACCTGCTCGGTGCGGTCGTCCCAGAGTTCGCCGCTATTCTCTTCGCCCAGGCCTTTTCGGTAAGCCTGGACCATCTTTTTGACGGCCCGTTTCTGGGAGAATGAGCTCAAGATGTCCCCCGCCTGCCGCGACCTTTTCCGCGCGCGGCTCTCCGCTTGCTCTGACTGGTTTCCCGGTATTCTATAATAGTCCTCTATGGTCATCAAAGAAATCGAAAGCGGTAACGGACCGCCCATCGAGCTCGCCGCGGTCGACGTGGGAGGGACTTTCACGGACCTGCTCGGCATCGCCGACGGCCGCCTGGTAGCTTTCAAGCTACCCTCCACTCCCGAGGCGCCCGAGCGCGCCGTGATCGAAGCCGCGGAGCGCGCCGGAGCCTCCGGCCGCCCCCTCATACACGGGTCGACGGTCGCCACCAACGCCGTGCTGGAGAGAAAGGGCGCGCGGACCGCTTTCATCGCCACCGAGGGTTTCTCCGACATCATCGAGATCGCGCGACAGGAGAGGTCTCACTTATACAGGCTGCTGGTGGACAAGCCGCAGCCTCTGGTGCAGCGCGCATTGAGGTTCGAGGCGCGCGAGCGCGTGGTGCCCGGCAAGGTGATAAAGCGCCTGACCAGGGCGGAGGCGCGTCGCGTCGCGCAGGCGTGCGTCGACGCCAGGGTCGAATCCGCGGCGGTCTGCCTGCTGTTCTCCTTCGAGCATCCGGAGCACGAGGAGATGTTGCGTGAGGAGCTGGAGCGCGCGGGCGTGAACGTATCTATATCGAGCTTCGTGCTGCCGGAGTACAGGGAGTACGAGCGCGCCAGCACCACTGTCATAAACGCCTATGTCTCTCCGGTCATAGACGGCTACCTGCAGAGGCTGGTCTCTTCGATGGGCGAAGGGGGCGCGACACGGGTACGCCTGATGCACTCGGCGGGAGGGACTACCTCCGTCGACATGGCGCGGCGCCGGGCGGCCGACCTCGTCCTCAGCGGGCCGGCGGGAGGCGTGGTGGCGGCGCGCTGGCTCGCCGCGTCGACGGGCGCGGGCGACGTCATCAGTTTCGACATGGGAGGCACTTCGACCGATGTCTCGCTCGTCAGCGGCGAGGAGCTGACCGTGACGCGTGACACACGCATCGGCGGGCTTCCGGTTGCGCTCCCGATGGTCGACATCCACACCATCGGAGCGGGCGGCGGCTCGATCGCCTACCTCGACCGCGCCGGCGTCCTCAAGGTCGGGCCTCAGAGTGCCGGGGCCGACCCCGGCCCGGCGTGCTACGGGAAAGGCGAGCTACCCACGGTCACCGACGCCAACATGGTGCTCGGCCGCATCGAGGCGTCCTGGTTCCTTGGCGGCAGGATGGAGCTCCTCCCCCGCCGGAGCACAAACGCCTTCGCGTCCCTGTCCGGCTCGTCGCGAGTCCTGGCGGCCGCCCGGGCGACCCTGGACATCGCCCTCTCCCATATGGAGGCGGCAGTCAAGAAGGTCAGCCTCGAGCGCGGCTACGACCCGCGGCGGTTCGCGCTCGTCGCGTTCGGTGGCGCGGGGCCGATGCACGCCTGCGAGCTGGCGGACAGGCTCGAGATACCGAGGGTGCTGGTGCCTGTGTACCCGGGGCTCTTCTCCAGCATGGGGATGCTGCTCGCCGATGCCGGCAGGGACCATACCAGGACGGTGCTCCTGGGGCTCGACCAGTCCTGCGAGGACGCGCTCGCCGCGGTCCTCTCCGAGCTCGAGGCCCGCGCCGTGCGTGAGATGGCCGCCGAAGGCTTTTCGAAGTCGGCGCTGCGCTTCAGGAGGAGCCTCGGCATGCGCTACCGGGGTCAGTCGCACGAGGTGGAGGTCACCGTGAGGCGCGCGACCGCCGCCAGCATCCTCAGGCACTTCGAGGAGGCGTACCTTGCCGCCTATGGTTACCTGCGGGAGCGGGGCGCCATCGAGATCGTCAACGTGCGGCTGAGCTGCAGGGCCCCTCAACGCGACGTGCCGGCCGGCCCGCCTCCGAGGGGCGAGAGGCGTTCCCGGCCCATCGCGGAGCGCACCATCTACTTCGGGAGCCGCAAGGCGCGCGGCGGCGTCTTCACGCGGTGGGACCTCGCCGCCGGACAGTCGGTCGCCGGCCCGTCGCTGATCGTGCAGGAGGACTCCACCACGGTCGTGCCCCCCGGCTGGCGCGCGGCCCTGGACGTCATGGGCAATCTCGACCTGGAGGCTTCGCGATGAAAGACGAAGCCTTCACCCTCGAGGTGTTCCGCAACCTGGTCAGCTCGGTCGCCGATGAGATGGGCGCCGCGCTGCACCGCACCGCCTTCTCCCCGAACATCAAGGAGCGCAAGGACCATTCGTGCGCGGTGTTCGACCCGAAGGGGCGCCTGGTCGCACAGGCGGAGCACATCCCTGTCCACCTCGGGGCGATGCCGCAGACGGTGCGGGCCGTCCTCGAGCGCCGCGAGCTGGAGCCGGGAGACCTCGTGGTCCTCAACGACCCGTTTCTCGGCGGCACCCACCTGCCGGACGTCTCTATGGTCTCGCCGGTCTTCTCCGGCGGCCGCCTGGTCGCCCTGCTCGCCAGCCGCGCTCACCATTCCGACGTAGGCGGGCTCGCGCCCGGCTCTCTTGCGCTCGCGAGCGAGATCTACCAGGAGGGGCTGATAATCCCTCCGGTGTTCCTGCGCCGCAGCGGCACGTACATGCGCGATATCGAGGACATCATCTGCTCAAACGCACGGAACGCAAGCGAGCGGAGCGGGGACCTGCAGGCCCAGGCCGGCGCTCACGCCGTGGGCGAGAGGCGGATGCTGGCGCTGGCGTCGGAATACGGACGGGGGCAACTGCTCTCCCGGTTCGAAGCGCTGATGGATTATTCGGAGGTCCTCACAAGGCTCGCCCTCGAGGAGATCGGCAATGGGACTTACAGGTTCACCGACTACCTCGATGACGACGGCTTCGGCGCTGAGGACATCCCCATCTGCGCCACCGTGACGATCAAGACGGACAAGGCGTTCGTGGATTTTGCCGGCACATCGCCCGCGGTGCATGGCCCGCTCAACTGCCCCCGGGCAGTGACGCACTCGGCGACGTACTACGTGTTCAGGTGCATCACCGGCGAGGACATCCCCGCAAACCATGGAGCGACCCGCCCCATAGATATCAAGATACCGGAGGGCTGCCTGCTCGACGCGGTGCGCCCCTACGCGGTGGCGGCCGGGAACGTGGAGACGTCCCAGCGCGTGGTCGACGCATTGCTCGGAGCGCTCGCCGGCGCGCTGCCCGGTGAGATACCCGCGGCGAGCTACGGGACCATGACCAACCTCGCCATCGGCTCCGTGCCGGGCTCGCCTAAGGGCTTCGCTTACTACGAGACGATCGCAGGCGGGACCGGTGGACATCCCCGGGGCAAGGGCATGAGCGGCACGCACGCACACATGACCAACACCCTGAACACGCCTGTTGAAGCGATCGAGTACGAGTACCCGCTGCGGGTCACACGTTGCGGCATCAGGCGGAACTCCGGCGGCGCGGGGTTGCACCGCGGCGGCGACGGGCTCGAGCGCGAGGTCGAGATGCTGGAGGATGCCAGCGTGACTCTCATCGCCGACCGCAGGAAGAGAGCCCCCTGGGGGCTCGCTGGCGGCGCGAACGGGAAGCCCGGAAGAGATACCGTGGTTTCGTCGGGACGAGAGAGGCGCATCCCCTCGAAGTGCAACCTCGAGCTCAAGGCCGGCGAGCGCATCAGGCTGCGGACCCCGGGCGGCGGCGGCTGGGGCAAGCGAGGGTCCTGACCCCGCGGATCAGTCCGTTCGGTCAGGTGGTCGGGGTTTGTCACTCCGGCCGCGGCGGCGTTCCTGCTCCTGGATCTCTCTGGAGGCTTCCTTGCGCTCGAGTTCGTCGCGCCTGTCGCGCTCGGCGCGGCCTGGTGGGGGCATCGGCTTTCTGATGCTCTTATAGATGTCTTTGAGATTCGGTACTCGTTTTGCCACTCTGTCCGCCCCCCGCTCGATTATACTACCGCTGTGAGGCCGGCTGTCTGACTGCTCATGGTGGCAGCATGAAAGAAAAGAGTTCAGTAAAGGAGACCGCGGCGGCGCTCCTGCCGGCGTTCAGGGAGGTTCGCGGGCATCGCCGGCACGACGTGTTCTGCTATGAGGTGCCCGTGGTCGCGTCGGACGGCGTGCGCCTCGATTGCAGGCTGCTTCCGGGCGACCCGCGCAGAGCGGTCGTGGTGGCCCACCCCGCCGTGGTAGGCTCGCGCTACGCCCAGGTCGTGACGCTCGCCGAAGAACTCGCGCGCTTCTTCTCGGTCCTCCTCTTCGATTTTCGCGGACACGGGCGCAGCAGAGGCAGGTGTGCGATGGGTTTCTCCGGCCCGGCGATGGACCTGGAAGCCGTGGTGCGCCGCGCCCGGGGCCTGGGCTTCGAGGAGGTGGGAGTCGCGGGGTTCTCGCTCGGCGCGGCGGCCGCCTTCCTCGCGGCGGCTGCAGGCACGAGGATCGACGCGCTCGCCTCGATCGGCTGCCCGCCCGAGTTCCCCGATGTCGCCATGTGGCGTGACCATCCGGTGGCGTCGCGCGCTGTCCTGAGGCTCCTCGGCCTCCGGGCTGACAAGAGCCCTGACTGCGGCCCGTCGCCCGCGGACGTCGCCGCCCGGCTCGGCTCCTTTCCCAAGCTTCTGGTCTTCGGCGAATGGGAGGTAGCCCCGCCAGAAGAGATCGACCGCTTCACCGAGCGTGTGGCACCCCCCAAAGAGACGCTTACCGTCGCCGGCGCCTGGCACGCCGACCTCAAGGGGCGCGAGGCCGAGATACGGGAATGGTTCGAGCGCTCTTTGTAGAACCTTCTGTCGTGCTCCCTCACAGCCGATATAATGGTGGTGGCTGGTTGGCGCGTGTCCGTCTTCATCTCTTGAACGATGGGCCGACGCCCATGGACAGGAGAGACCTGTAATGGACGAAGATAGATCCTTCACGGATGTAGCCCTGGACGCGATCCAGGATATCTTCTACGTGGTCGATATCCCGCAGGGGAAATTCCTCAGGTGGAACCGCGCGTTTGTCGAGAAGTCGGGGTATTCCGACGAGGAACTCTCCAACATGACGGTCATGGACTTCTTCGGCGAACAAGGCCAGCAGGAGCAGTACGCTTTCATCGCCGAACTGCTGGAAAAAGGCCATGCCACTATCGAGACCCAACCCGTCACAAAGGATGGGTCCACGCGCGCTTACGAGTTCTTCGCGACCCTCGTCAAAGATGAATCGACTGGTGAGCCGTTGGCAGTGGTCGGGATCGGGCGCGACCTGACCGAGCGCCACCGCTCGGACGAAGCGCTCGCGGATTACGAAAAGGCGCTGCAGGAGTCCGAAGCGAGGTTCAGGACCATTGCGGACAACTCCCTGTTCGGCATAGCCCTGGTGGATGAGTCGGGCCTCGTCTACATAAACGACCGGGTCCTGGCCATAACGGGGTACCCTGCGGAGCACTTCACCGGCACCGGAGAGGTGTTCGACATGCTCCTGCCCGAGTACAGGGGATTCTTCGGCGAGACACTTCAGAAGCTGGTCGCGGGTGAAAAGGTAGCGGATTTCGAGTACGTGAAGATGTTCCGCAGGAGCGGCGAGGTCGCCGACCTCATGGCCACCATCAAGATGGTGAACATAGCCGGCAAGCCGACACTCCTCACGACAATCCTCGACATCACCGAGCAGAAAAAGACGGAAGAGGCGCTGAGGGAATCGGAGGAGCGCTACAGGACTCTGTTGCGGACGTCTCCCGACGCTGTGGGCGTCATCGATCGCGAGGGAAGGCTGACGTACGTCTCCGACTACGCCTCCGAGCTCTTCGGGTACAAGCGCGAGGAGCTCCTGGGCAGCAGCGCCTTCAATCTGGTGCACCCGCAGGACCTGGAGATGCTGCAAAGGACGATAGACGAGGTGTTCGCGGGACGCACGGTACGCAACATGCAGCACAGGGCACGGAGGCAAGACGGTTCGGACGTCTTCGTCGAGACAAGCGTGACGGCCGTTACGGACGGAGAAGGCAACGCGACATTGGCGACCGTAGTCACGCGAGACATCACCGACCGCCGCAAGATGGAGAGGGAGCTTCGCGAATCGGAGCGTCGCGCGACGGAGATGACGAAAGAAGCGGAGACACGCGCGCAGCAGCTCTCGGACGTCGTATCGATAGCGGCCCACGAGTTGCGGCACCCCGCGACAATCTTCAAGGCGTACTCCGAGCTCCTCTTGAACAAGCGCGCCGAGATGAGTGACGAGATGGCGCAGCAGGCGCTCGAGAGCATCGACAAGGCGTCTGACAGGCTGACGCAGTTGGTGGAGAACCTGCTTGAGAGCTCGAGGCTCGAGAGCCAGGACTTCAAGGTGAGGCTCAAGGAATGCGACCCGGCGCTCCTGGTCACGGAAGCAGTGGAGGTGATCGAGGCGGAAGGCGCCTCCAACGATTTCAATATCAAGGTGCCGAGGAAGACTTCACCCGTTCGCATCGACGCGGAGAAGGTCGTGCGGACCATCGGGCTCCTGCTGGACAACGCGGTCAAGTTCTCTCCGCGCGACGCCGCTATCGACCTGGAACTCGTGCAGTCGGACCAACAGGTGGTGTTCAAGGTCTCTGACCTGGGGCCCGGCATCCCGGAGTCGTCGCTGGAGCAGGTCTTCGACCGCTTCTACCAGGTCGATGAAATCGCGCACCATTCCAAGGAGGGAATGGGCCTCGGTCTCTACATAGCAAAGACGCTCGTCGAGGCGCAGGGGGGCTGGATAAGGGCGGAGTTGCGCCTGCCAACGGGTTCGATCTTCAGCTTCGGTATTCCCGCGCGCCCCCACGACCCCACCTGAGGGGTCAGGCACCGTCTACCCTTAGCGGGCAGGATTTATCCTGACCAGACGGCGCATTGGCGCCTCAAATCTCACAGCGGTGGTGCGTTTCGCAGAAATGCAACGCCGCTGAGTGAAACCCGAGTGTCAACATGACGGCGTATCTTGCCGGTCGGCCCGGTTTTCGCTATCATCGGTCTGAATCCGCTGGGGGATCGTCTAGCGGTAGGACACTGGACTCTGGCTCCAGGTACGAGGGTTCGAATCCTTCTCCCCCAGCCATTTTCTTTCTCGCCACCTTAAGCGGCCCGGTCGATTTACCAGCCGTCGAGATTCTGTATAATGTACGCCTGAGTCAGAACGCATGGCGCATTCGTCTAGCCCGGTTCAGGACGCCGCCCTCTCAAGGCGGTAACAGGGGTTCAAATCCCCTATGCGCCACCACTCCACATGAGTGCAACAAAGGGACTGGCTCCTTGTTGCGTATTCATCCGCCAACCCGATCCAACTCTCGATATGCAACAAGGTGCCTGTCCCTTTGTTGCACGAATTCACCACTCTATCGCATAGGGGATTTGAACCAGAGGGGTCGCCGTCTCCGGGTCGCGGGGAGAGTATCTTCCCGCGACTCTTCATTGGGGGTGAGCAGGTGGACCGAAGGTCCACCGATGAGAGGGGGTGAGCCACCCCCTCTCATAAGGAGCGGAACCCTGAACATCAAACCAGCGCCGAGCCGGAAGTCGGGCAGGGTGAAGCGACAGTTCAAATTCCCCTATGCGCCACCATCCGCGACCAAAGGTAGAACCTCGGCGATCAAGGGTTCCGCCTTCGGTTCCCCAGACGTAAGTCGGTACTTTATCATTATTCATATCAGCAGATTTGTGCCTCCATCGTACGTTTGGTGAAGCGAAAAACAGCGATGCGTGCATCGAATGCCGTAGTCGCTCACGATCGACCATCATTCACGCATCCAGATGCTGTCACACGCTGATGCTACCCTAGCCCAAGATAGACCCCGTAGGGGCCTGAGAACGGTGCTACAATTTGTCTTGCAATGCCAAAGCAACCTTTGGGTTCCGTAACACCGTGAATGGGAGGTCTTCAACGTGTTCGACGATTACCTGAAAGACGTATTTAAGTCTGCCAAGAGCGGTGACGCTACAGAACCCACATACTACCCCTACCTGAAAGACCTGCTAAAAGCCATCTCCCCTGTGTTCGGGAAAACAAACATCCGGGTAGAACAGCTGCCCAAGAGAACCGAAGGCGGCTGCCCCGATCTTGTAGTTAAGGAAGGCGAACAGCACATCGTCGGATACATTGAGGCAAAGGATGTTGGAGCCGATCTCACGCCGAGTCGGATGTCGAAGCAGAACAAAGCTCAGTTCAAGCGTTACCTTGAAACGTTCCCCAATCTCATCTATACGAACTTCACAGAGTTCCGCCTTTACCGGGACCACAACGCCAAGCCTATGCTCATCTCATCGTTATGTGAACCGCCGGAAGACCTTGGATTCAAAGTACCTGGTGGTATTGATGCTGATGGCAAAACCAAAGATCTGCTTGATCACTTCTTCGACTTCTCTCTGGCCAAGAAATACACAGCCAAGACTCTCGCCCAGGAACTCGCCAAGAGGACGCGATTCCTCAAGGACGAGGTTGCGTATGAGCAGAAAGAAGAAAGCGAGCGTGAAGAGGAGGAGGACAAGACTAATCAGGCAAAGAGCCAAAAAATCATACTTAGCTTCTACAACGCTTTCAGAAATACGCTGATCAAAACACTAACAGAAGAAGATTTCGCCGATCTGTTCGCCCAGACGATTGCCTTCGGCCTGTTCGCGGCCAGATACAGAACGACCGATGATTTCAGCCGTGAGGTGGCTTACGCGAAAATACCGCCGACCATCGGAGTCCTCCGAAACCTATTTGAACACATATCAAAGGGACAGTTACCGCAACTTCTCAATCAGGTCGTCGATGATATCTCGGAAGTTCTCTCAGTTGTTGATGTTCATAATATCCTCGACGAGTACTACAAATCAGGCAAGGGCAGGGACCCCATCTTCTATTTCTACGAGACCTTTCTTGCCGAATACAATCCGCAGGAAAAGGAACAGCGCGGTGTCTTCTACACTCCGGAACCCGTTGTAGGATATATAGTCCGCTCGGTTCACAAGATTCTCCAGGACAGATTTAAGAGGGAAGAGGGCCTGGGCTGTTACTTGGCCAAGAAAGGCACAGAAGACGACCCCCGTACCGTGATGGTTCTCGACCCTGCGGGCGGCACACTAACCTTTATAGCCGAAGCCACTGTTGTTGGGCTTGATGAGTACGTGTCTATACACGGCGACGGCGATAAGCAGAGCTTCTTCAAGAACCATGTTCTGCAAAACTTCTACGCTTTCGAATTCATGATGGCTCCCTATGTCCTAGGGCATTTGAAAATGTCATTCCTGCTGGAGGAGAAGGGGTACGAACTCGGAAAAGACGAACGGTTCAAGTTCTATCTCACGAACACGCTGAGCATGGATAGAGATGAAATAGTAGACGAGCAGATGAAGATATGGAAAGAGGTGCTCCCCGCCTTCGTCGCCGAATACGACGCTGCCTACAAGGTAAAGAAAGAGACCCCGATCCTCGTAGTAATCGGGAACCCTCCGTATTCGGGCATCTCGAAAAACCCTAGCGAAGAGGAGGTCATTGTCAAAGCCGGAGAGCCGTACGTTTCCGGGTATGACATCGAGCCCAACGGAAACGGAGGGTACAAAGCCAAACGAATCGAGAAAAGACCGAAGAAGACCTGTAAAAAGACGCAGAAGACTTGGATAGGTGAGCTGATTGAAGACTACAAGATAATCGATGGCGCGTGGTTTGGCGAGAAGAAGCACTGGCTTAATGATGACTATGTGAAGTTCATGAGGTTTGCGCAGTGGAAGATCGACCAGAAGGGCGAAGGAATCTTAGGTTTTATCACTAACCACGCCTACTTAGACAACCCCACCTTCAGGGGGATGCGCCAGTCTCTCATGAACAGCTTCAACGAGATCCGCATCTTGGACCTGCATGGCAACGCAAACAGAAAGGAAAGGTGCCCAGACGGGACAGAGGACAGAAACGTTTTCGATATCCGTCAAGGGGTCGCAATCGGACTGTTTGTTAAAACGGCAAACGCCAACGAGTGCGATGTGTATCACCACGAGTTGTGGGGTCTTCGCGAGTCAGACAATCCCGACGATCCGAAGACAAAATATGGTTGGTTGCGCACCCACGACGTCAGCAACACTCCGTGGAATAAGTTGTCCCCTATAAGCCCACGATACTACTTCCGCCCCTTTGATTCGGCAGGAGCGGCTTTGTACGACACCTTCTGGCCCATTCCCAGCATTTTCCCGGTCAATCAAAACGGCATCTTGACCGCCAGAAACAGCTTAACCATCAAATGGTCTTCCAAGGATGTTTGGAAGACGGTTACAGAGTTCGTGAAACTGGACTCAGAAAAGGCAAGGAGTGTTTTCAATCTACCTGACGACGGCAGAAATTGGCAGATAGAGACGGCACAAACGGACCTGCGTAATAGTGGCCCGTCGAAAGACAAGATTGTTTCGATACTGTGCCGACCGTTTGACATTCGATCCACGTACTACACTGGGACGACCGGGGGGGTTCATGTCTTGGCCGCGTTCTGAAGTACTTGGAAATATGCTAAGGGGAAACAATCTCGGTTTGGTGGTGCCACAACGTGTTGAGTATCAGGGACCATGGAAGCATGCATTCGTGACAGATGCGATTATCGAGCATGTAGCCGTCTCTTCCAAGACAGTTGACTTCCTGTTCCCGCTTTACCTTTACGTCGAGCCGAAGAAAGTTCCCAAGGCGGACCAGGAGATGCTCCTTCCTGATGACGAAGAAGTGAGAAAGACGCCGAACATCAGCCCCGCACTTACAGCGGCCCTTTCGGTACAGTACGGAGAAGAGCCCACTCCTGAAGACATCTTTCACTATTGCTACGCCGTGATCTTCGCTCCGTCGTATCGCAAGAAGTTTGAGGCGTTCTTGAAAATGGACTTTCCGCAGATCCCGTTCACCAAGGACCACAGCACCTTCACCAAAATGGTGGAATACGGAAAGAAGCTGGTTGAGCTTCATCTGCTTGAATCGAAAGATCTCAACCAGCCACTTGTTAGATACCAAGGAACCGGAGATAACACGATTGAGAAGGTCGATCCCAAAGACGCGGAAAAGAGAGTTTACATAAACGACAGTAAGTATTTCGAGGGAATCGATCCCGAAGTATATGACTATGATATCGGTGGCTATAGAGTGCTTGAGAGCTATCTGAAAGAGCGCAAGAAGCGCGGATATCTCGATTCTGACTTGGACGAACCAAAGACGTTTTGCAGAATTGCCACGGCACTCGCCAAGACCATCGAAATCCAGCGGGAGATAGACGCAATCTATCCCGAAGTCGAGAAATCCGTTATCAAACCTCCGAGGGCGAAGTCGTGAAGACTTGGGACAAAAGACAGAACAAGCGGATTGTAATCGTTCCGCTCATTCTACTTATCACACTGTTGGCTTTGTCTGTCGGGTGCGGAGCAAGCTCTGGGCTTTCATCGAAAGAACAGGCTCAGAATGTTGAGAAGCTCAACATCGCTCTCAACTATGAATTCTATTTGTTTGAACGCTTTTATTCAGAGACTACTTATCTGAAGGCCGCCAAAGATGTTATCCATTACATTGACATGCTCAAAGACAGGGAGGAGAAGGGCGAGTTGCCCAAACTCTCTGAATCTTCAAAAGAGGGCACCTACGCTGAGATTACTCGCCAGTTCTGGGAAGCAACAGAACTGCTGCTGAATTACATGAATAAGTACACGATTTCTGACAACACTTGGCCAACAGCGGAATCGGTACAGAGCGCATCTGCGCTCCACGAGAGATTCAAGTCCCGATTCAACGAAGTGTTCAATCTTATGGATAACTACGTCAAAGAACACGGAGAACCGGGGTTTGATGGTCAGCAACTATTTGAGGAAGAAGAGAAGGTTTATTCGGATTACGTTAAACCAAGCGAAATCGAGAGATGGATGGATTGGACGGACCAAGTTCAAAACTCGAATCCAAACGTACCCAAATTTTTCTTCGACCAAGCTGAGTAGCCACACTCTCACCGCAAGTAATTGCCAATCATTGTCAGAAACTCACAATCACAAGATATTGTGGCTTCCTGAGCAAAGACGAGGACGCAAAGGACAAAAAGGGCAAGGTTGAAGTCAGGTCCAGGCCAAAAGCACTCATTGAACTTGGATATTATCTGGGCAGGTTTGGACAGAAGCGGGTAGTCGTTCTATGTACGCACGAGATTCATGACGCAAGGCCCAGTGATATCGATGGTGTCTTTGTAAGCGGCTACGCCGCTAATCCTCTGTACTTTCCCCCAAGCGATGCCGCCGTTTTGACCTAAACGGCCATCACTCTCCAAGATAAGGGTTGCATCAACGTATTGGCCCTTACCGGAAAGGAGAGTGAGATGGCCAAGAAACAG
>Ga0209538_1000105_pt1 | contig 48264 bp, 51 predicted proteins | sample BarGraNGADG00211_2_FD_184492 | JGI IMG/M metagenome (GOLD analysis project Ga0209538, IMG submission 184492) | Arctic peat soil microbial communities from Barrow, Alaska - Barrow Graham LP Ref core NGADG0004-211 (SPAdes) (version 2) | ecosystem: Environmental > Terrestrial > Soil > Wetlands >... | reverse complement strand
TTTTATCTTTATTGTAAAGATGTTTATGGGCAGCAGTTTGAATATCGCTTGCCGCAAGGCGCCATTTGACGGCGTTATTCGGGTCATTTGCAGCGGAGGCCAGATCGGAGGCCGCAAGTAGCGCGGCGTATGTCACGGCTGTCGTGTAAGTGCTTGTCAAGAATGTTTGTTCCCATAGGTCGTATGTTGCTTGTGGCAACCCGCTTATTATATCGATAAAATCGGTCATAAAGTTAGCCATCGGCACAACCATATCTTTGTAGAACTCTTTTAATAATTTAGCATCCGGGTTCATTTGGTAGTATTGCGCAAACATAAATAACGGAAGCGCTGTTTCGTCCTCTTGAATTGGCGGTGTAATAACGCCATCGTGAATGTATGAATGCCAACTACTGCCAAGCGCACCGTCGGCTCGATATTTATGCATCATATAGCCATCAGGACGCATACCTCGCTTTGTAAATTCAAAAAAACGATATGCTTCATCTTTGTAGCCCATACGAATCAATGGCCATAGTGCGTAGGCGCCATCACGCGGCCAGCTATATCCATAAGCGTCGCGGGAGTAATTTAGCATCGAAGTATCAGTGCTGGCGATAATAGCACCCCGCTTATCAATTTGTGATTTAATTATCATTACACTTTGCAAAAATGTATTGTGATGACTGGGGGCAATCTTGTCAATTACGGCATAGATCGGTTCAAGCCACTCATGCCACCAATCGGATGTACGTTGCATATGTACCGATGCGCCTTCGTCTTGAATCTGTTTGTGAATACGAATAGCTTCTCGGGTCGTCATACCAGCCGTAATCCAATAATGAACACGCTCGGAGCTGTTGGCGCCAAGATTAACTTTGAATCTGATAGTCGAGTCAACTCGACCGTGCTCGACATTGTTAAAACCTAGTTCGCCATCTTCGGCGTCACAATATGTGCCTTTTTTTCCTTCAATACCGAATAAACCGACAGTATATTGATCGAAAGACTCGTCATTATATTTACCTGATATAACAAAGGCTCGGCGACCGCGATAGTGCAATATAGCATTACTATCAGGTAGATATTGAGCAGTGTCGGTGTTGCTACGCGAATCGCCGATTACAAATGCTTGATGCATAAATAATCGTACTTCGCGCGCATTATTGCGTAAATTGACGATATGTATATTACGTATAAAAGCACTGACCTTTGCATCAACAAAGTCGTCAAACTCTAATATGATACCCAGACGCTCATTCTTGGCTAGAGTGTGGCCAATTAGTGCGCCATGGGGATAGCGAAATTTGAATGTCCATTCGTTAGGAGGGTTGTCCAGGTCGTCAATCCAGCTCAGATCTCCATTAACCCAAACACCGACTTTGTGTCGTAGATTATTACCAGCCGAATGATTCTCGAACCCGACATATGGGTAATAAAAGTCGTGAACTGTTCCGAAACCATTTAATCCAACATGTAATTCACCATTACTTAGAACTATAGGTCTAGCCATTTAGGCCTCCCGTGTGATGGTAGTAGTGAAGTCGCCAGCGTAGATCGCGAACGACATTAATAAAGTATAAAAAGGCATCGTACGGCGATTCGTAAGCGCTAAAGTAAGCATGGACGTCACCGTCATTAAACCATTTGGTGCACATATAATAGAAGTGGTCCGAGGTTTGCAGTTTACGCCAATCGCTAATAAGTTCAAGATCATTAGTACGCAAAATGTCGTCTTGCATTGAATAAATATAGCGCAAAGCTTCTTGCTGCATACTATTGCCTAACCACGCAGTTAAGTCACGTTCGGTATCAGCCCAAGTGACAGTTTTAGGCATACTAATCTCGCCGACAGGTTCAAATGCTTCAATAGCACCGGATATCGTATAAAACGTATTATTTGGATTATTCAGCCACTTGCTGATAAACGCCTCGTAGAAGTCGAAAATGCCAGTGTCTTCCCATTGATGTTCGCCGAACGTTTCATAGTCCATAAACAGGTTAACAATAGATTTACCATCAATTGATTCGTTGGCCCAATCAGTATAAGTATCAGATGATAGAGGCCATTGTGGCCAAGCTTTATCGCCAAAGCGGAAGGCTATATCGTCACTTAAACGATAGTTTTTTAGTAGTAACGAGATATTCTTGGTGCCAGTAGGGCGATACATATAATTCGGGCTGCGCCACTCCAATATTGGATCCCAACCTTCGGCCAATATACCCTTGAACCCGAAATCATCTGCCCATTTCGCTAGTGAATCATTGTAGGAAAGTTCCGTATTGCGAAATACATTGGTTTCGACGCCAAACAAATCACGAATTTTGGCTTGATGGGCCTTTACCTGATTTTCAAACTCACTTAAACTATAGAAAAACGCCAGTGAGTGGTAGTAAGTCTCGGCAACAATCTCGACACGACCCGATGCGACTAATCGCTTAAAACTATCAAGTACGTCTGGAGCCCAGCGCTCAGCTTGTTCGATAAAAGTCCCCGTGATACTGAGCGACACCTTAAACTCTGGATGATTAGCCAATAGTTTTTCAAGTAGGGCATTCATTGGCCTGTAAGATTTGTCGGCTACCTTTTTAAAAACCTGCTCATTATTGGATTTAATATCATAGTTTGGCTCGTCGAAATAATTATGGTTAGTTGCCGTATCGAATACGCTATATTTACGCACTCGATAAGGTTGGTGAGCATGAAGATAAAGGACGATGCCGCGCTTGCTCATACTTCAACTCCCAGCTTCATCGACGTGTGGGCATAGATATGTAAATATGATTTAGCAACGTCTTGCCATGATATTTTAGCGTATTCACGTTTAACATTTTGCTGCAATGAATCTTTTAGTGCCGTTGATGTCGCGATTCCAATAATCTGATCAGCTAGCGTATCTTCGTCCCAGAAATCGTAACGAAAAATATTATTTAACACCTCACCAACACCGGACTGACGCGTAATAATTAGGGCGTTATCGTGATGAGCTGCTTCGAGCGCGGTGAGTCCGAACGGTTCACTAACTGAACTCATAACAAATATATCACCTACGCTATATGCATCCCGCCATTGTTTACCGCGGATAAAACCAGTGAAGAAAATCTTATCGGCAATACCAAGGTCAGATGCTAATCTAATCAATTCATCACGTTGTTCGCCGTCACCAGCCAATAAAAAGGCAAGTTTATCATACTTTTCAATTGCTTTTGCGGCTGCTCGAATGAAATGGACGAGGCCTTTTTGGATAGTGAAGCGTGTGATGGTCTCGACAATAGTGTAGCCTTCGCTTTTTAGCGCCTCGAGGTATTTGTAAGTGCGAAAGTCGTATTTATAGCCATCATTAAAACTACCAACGTCAATTGCATTATGAACAACCTCAATTTTGCCTTCTGGGATGCCATATTTCTGTACGATAATACTTTTAGTGATATTACTGACTGCAATAATACGATCTGCCATCATTAAACCTTGGTACTCGATTTCATGGATTAGCGGGTTACCGCCACTTTGACTACCTGATCGATCAAATTCTGTGGCGTGAATATGAACGATGAGTGGCGCATCGGTCAGCTCTTTTGCGCGCATTCCAGCTTCCATTGTTAGCCAATCATGAGTGTGGATTACATCAGGCCTTGACGAGATAACCAGATTTTCTACAAACTTTACGTAACGTTTTTGCACGCCGCGCATATCTTTGAGGTTATTAATATCTGCTTTTGATAGAGATTTGTTTATGATATTGGAATTATCGTATGCGCCAAGGCCATATCGTTCAAGCGGGGTAAGGCTGGTCGCACTATGAATAGTCATATAATCAATCCCTGGATGTTCGGCGGTGTAGGGGACAACAAAATCAATACTTGCTCCTTGGATGGCAAGTGCCTTAGACATATGATAGCAGGCTACACCTAAACCACCACTGTTGTGAGGAGGAAGTTCCCACCCGAGCATTAATATCTTCATAGTACCGTGTTTACGAATAGCCTAAATAGCTAACCGGCCTCCTTTTTCAGTTTCAATGAGCGTTCTTGTCCAATTATAGGACGACGCTCATGCTTTTACAAGACTGTAAATTAACAAAGTAATCTGTTACAATATTGGGCTATAGGGGCATAGTACAACGGTTAGTATATGGGTCTCCAAAACCTAAGATCGTGGTTCGATTCCACGTGCCCCTGCCAAATAGGATATAACGCCGAATCGGCGTTATTTTTTTCGTTTTCTAATCTGTTATTTTTATTGTTTGTTAAACTTCTATCATTTGATTTGATTGATTTTATAAGATCGCGTGTTTTTGAGCAGTACTTAGCGATTAGTTCGGTTCGTTTTTTAAGTTTTACAGATATGGAACCGTTATCAATTATGATATTTTCGAACAATTCTATCAAAATTTGGCGCTGTTCGTCGGCGTCCTTTTCTTCATAATATTTTGCGGCTCGTTGAGACAGTTCAAGCATGTATATACCGCGCCTTTTGCGCTCTGCGACCGAGTTGTCAAATGAAGCCATAGCAAGTTCTAATGTCTCGATCTCCTTCATGAAGTTATCGTGTTTTGTTTTATAACGCTCCTGTGTGATGGTGCTTGCTAATTTATCATCATAAAGTGTCTCATCCATAGATTTAATGCGTTCTATTCGTGATTTTGTATTTTGTTCGACTTCAGCACGATTGTCAGCTGTCTTCTCTAGATCGGATCGCATGCTAATTAAAACCCACTGCATGACACTTGTTGAAGGGCACAGAAGACGCTCTAACTCTGTTTTTATTAAGCTCTGTACATCATCTTCTCGAACGTACTTATATTTACAATTTTTGCATCGCTCATCACGGCGCTGACAGGCGCCATAGTAGTGGTTGCATTGAAGCTGCCACGATACCTGGCACCCACAAGTAGCGCAGATCGCAACACCCTTGAGTGGTACATTGTGTTTCTTCTGCCTTATAGGACGTTTACCATGTAGTTTGTCCTGAACAGCGTCCCACACCTCACGACGAAGTATTGGGGTTTGTGCGCCGGAGTAGTCCTGTCCATTAAAGTGATTGATTCCTATGTAAAATGGATTATTTAGCGTCTTGTGAACGTGGCTAACTGATAGATGATGCCCCTGTCTTGTAGTAAGGCCGATCTCTTTCATCTTATTTGCTATAGATTCAATTGATTGTCCGGGCTGTAGGTAAAGTTCAAACATAGCTCGTACAGAATTCATGTTCGCTGGATTGGGCACGTGTATGCGCTTGCCATGATCTGTAATGGTCATATAACCAATAGGCGGAACTGCCGGTAGCCATCCCTGTGCTAATTTTTCTGCCCAACCTTTCATAGCCTCCTCACGTAAGTTATCTGTGTATTTTTTTGCCACTGCTAAATGGATATTCCACATAAACTTAACATCGGATTTCGATTCTTTATGTAGCTGTAAGTTCTCTTTAACTAAATGAAGCATTCGGGCGCCGTCTTTAATGAGCCAATCATCAATAGCAACGGCATCTTTCATATTGCGCGTAAGTCGATCGGTTTTTTCTACGGCAAGGTGGTAGACATTGTTTTTATTCATATAGATAAGTAATTCTCTAAATATCTTTCGACTCTGCTCTTTAGATGCAGTTTCTGCTATTTTAAAAATTCGCTCGACCGCAAAATCTTTGTTACCACAATAACCTGTAAGTAATTTAACTTGTGAGTCGAGCGAGTAGCCCTCATCTTCTTGAGCTTTACTCGAAACTCGAGCAAGTATGACTGCTTTATTCTTTTTGTTCATTGTTTTTTACCATCCGTTCTTGCTATACCTAAAATCTCCCTGTCGCCGGCAAGGACTTTATACACCGTAATTAGACTTTCGCCAACTTCTTTCGCTTCTTCGGGGGTGACTGGTCGTTTTTGTTCAAACTCGAGTATCTGTCGCAATTCTTCAATGCGCTCAGGCCTGACGGTGATAACACCTATCAGTTTTTGTGTGATACTTTTTATTGAACCTTTGCTTCCCATATAACCCCCAGATGAATGAAAAAGACGTTCCGAAATCGGTACGTCTACAATTCAGCTAAATAGGTGATTATTTTACCAAGGCCTGCCGGGCTTTGGTCGTTCTTTTAATTCGTTTTCAACTAATTTCTTTAATTCTTTGTCGCCAGTGTTGGCAAGTAGCTTTAATACTAGCTCACTAAGCGTATCGCCGTGAGCCTTTGCAACTTTCTTAGCTCGTTCTCGAACGGGCTCAGTCACTCTTATCTGCATGCTAACAATCTTTCTGGACATAGTCCTATTCTACAATAAATATTGTCGCAGTGCTAATTACCACATATTTCGCATGGTATCGTATGATTAATGACCGCACGCAACTCATCGTCTGGTGTCTCATTAATCGTATCCTGCAATTCGTAGTATTGGCATTCGCAAACTTCATCAATAGCTTCAGCTTCTAGAGTTTCTCTATCTGTCATATACCCTCCATTGTACCTATGGTTAGCCGAATTGTTAACGTACAAACCTCTATATAAATAGTAATACTAATTAGAATAAAAAGCAATACTATTTATGCATAAAATATGCATTTTGCGAACTGCATAAAGACACAATAATTAACAGATTAGTGCTTGCTATTTTACTCTCTCTCTTTTATATATAATATATAGGAGAATAGAGAAGTGGTCGTAAACAATAAAAGATATAACAAACTAAATGCCAAGCAACTACATATTTTAACTCTTATTTACAAATTCAGATTTATTAGCATACCATTACTAACTGAGTACCAAAACCTAAAGTCCCAAACTACATTACTTAGAAACCTAAAAATACTAGAAGAACAAGGATACATTGGTCGTCGATTTGATTTGTCTTTCAAGATTGATCGTAAACCTGCGTATTATTACTTAGCCGCAAAGGGTATAGCTGTTCTTAAAGATGACCCGCGTTTTGATTCTGGCGTGCTTCATTCCTATTACAAGAACAAAAACGTAAGTGAATCATTCATGCAACATTCCGTCGACGTATTGGCGGTATTCAATTCTATCAAAATGACACTTCCAGATAGTTTTGATATATTTTCAAAGCCCGAACTCGCAACCTTTGATGACTTTCCCGAAAACAAACCCGATCTATTCCTTAGGGGTAAAAACGAATATCTAATCATGTTGGCACATGATCTCCAGCCGTTTCTTACCAGAAAACGGCTGGCTGAATATATTGCTCATAGTGAAGAAGATGGCTGGGATAGTGGGGTATATCCAGTCCTACTGTTTATCTTCGCAGATAGTACCAATGAAACTCGCTTTCTAGGATACGCTAAGAGCGCTCTAGAGGGTGCTGGTATTGATAGTGATGAATTACGCATTGGGGCGACAACTATGCGTGCACTGACCCGAAAACCTTATAGTGGTTCAATTTGGGCATTTATAGACGATATGAACCCTGTATCTCTTGATTGAGCCTTTTCCCGTCTTGCTCAGGACATATCAGGATTATTCCTCGATAACAATATCTTTTGTTAAGCCAATATGCGACACACTATCGGTGACGTTGCCATCTTTATCTACCCAAACCTGTATATGGAATGGATCGGTATACCAATTGTTTGCTTTGGCTATCTTAGCCCAAAACAATCGGTGCTTTTCAATCTCTGTTTGCAATACTTTCATAACTTACTCCTTTATACTTAATTTTGATAAGCCTTTTTACGTCTTGCTCAGGACGATAGAATCTAATACTCGTCAGCCAACATCAAGGTCAAAACACGATGACACTCACTGCTGAGCGGATCTGCCCACAATTCCAAAGCAGAATCGTAGTAGTCGATCTTCCAGAACAATTTCTGTCCAAAACAATCGAATGATCCGAAGTCATGCTCGCCGTAAGGATCGTTATCCTCACTAAACTTATTAAAATCTTGAACCATAGATAAAACAGTAGCAATATTCGGCAATGCCGATACGCCTCTGGTTACCATAAAGCCTTGACGGGCCTTACGATACTCATCATTAAGACAAGCTATCCTTTCACTTCTTACAACATCAACTTCTTCCATATATATCCTCCTTTTTAATTAATTCTTTTAAAGTAACTTTGAAGCGAATCGACCGACCGCTCTGTCGAGGAAGGACGGCTTAAGACTAATCGCGTCAAGGTGGAGACTTGTACTACCTTGATGCGGTTAGTACAAGCCGTATAATGAGGAAGACAGTGGGAGGTAAAACCTTTACTACATACTAAATATAGGAGATATACGGGCCGGCATAAGCAACTTTTTGTTGTATAATATAGCTAAATGGAACTACTCGTAATAATCCCAATAATATGTCTCGTGGCTATACTTACCAGAAAAGGCAAAGAGGTTAGAGCGCAAAAGAAACCTTCAAAGCAATCTGTAAGTGATGGAGCTAGCGCCGAATCAGAAAAACAACGCAGACAGAAAGAGATAGATGATCAAATCACAATAATTTTACCAATTATAAGGAATGATTAAATGGGTGTAATTGAAAAGAATATAGATATACTTCAGGAGCGTATAGACTACCTAACCAAAAAAATTGATGAGTCGTCACCAGACCACACAGGTTATATGGCTACAGAACGTAGAGCATTACAATATGCGATACGATGCGTAAGCGATGAACAGGCAAATATAGACGAGGCTTGTGCCTTTAAGAAGGGTCAGGTAGTGGTGTTGAAGAACTACAAAATAATTCTAAAAAAAGCGGTTAATTCTGGGAATGTGGCAGCATTGCAACTTTTACTAGATAGAACTAATAGCTGGCTAGAACAGGCTGAGTCAAAATGGCTGTAGGCGTAATTAACCATTTTTAGCCCGAATTATCAGTCAAGCCAATCTGTAGCTATCGGGTGTCAGTTTTATCTTGCCGTCAATATGGAGCTTGTAGGGGTTATTGTATTTATGAAAGCTTAGCGGAGTTTTTTTATCGCTTATGTCCGATACGATATCTATGACATAGATTGTGTATTTGTCACCAAATTTTTTTGCATGTTCCCATTCGAGGTGCGTAATCACTATTGGGCTTGATGCGGCTGTCCTAGCTTTTACTTCAATGTACTCAATGATTTCATCGCCCTTACTGACTTCAATGTCATATCCTGGGTTGTTATTGCCTAATATTAAGAACTTTTTACCATCAGACAGGAAACCATTAGGAATATCAATAATCTTCGAGTGCTGACTTCTTAGAAATTCCATAATTTTTCTTTCACCTTGATCACCGATGATTTGTTTTGTATTATCGGTCTTTTTAATAGCTAATTTCTCAATGTGCTCTCGAGCGGTGGGCGCAGACTCTGCAGATTCATGTGGCTCTTCGTTGAAACTAACCTCCGAGTGATATGATTCCGTTTCAGACTCTACGAAATCTTTAGTTTCATTAAATACAATACTCCGAGTGTCATCTTCTACACTAATTTCTGGCATTTTCTCGTTATTTTTTACATCCAGTAGGCGCAAAGCTTCTTCCAGTTCTTCCGACGAACGGCCATCACTCAGAGCGAGCTTTTCCTGATCTTCTAGTGGCAGTGATTTTCGAACACTAGGCTTAAAGTCTATGAGTTCAAGCAACTTTTCGGATTTATTTATTCCGTACAACTCTCTGAAATCATCCTCAAAAATCTCGTTTGACGCAAAGTAACTACCATCTTTATTATAAATCCATTTCACATCGCTCAGATTCAATATAAACTGTGCAGGAATTTTGTATATTACTTTGTTTCTCCATGCCATATCTGAAGTATACCAACCAATCTCACCTGTGTACTCATCTTCAGGTATAGCTAGTAGTTCGGCAACCAATGCACGGCTTTTTTCGTGGCAATCTATATTTTCCAGGATTTCGTCAAAGTTATGTATCTCATAAGTTAGCTCAACACGTCTAAAACCAGCACCTGTAGGAATATCATATTGTTTAAGTATATTGTTACTTGGCACGCGCCTATGTTGGTCTACACGACCAACCTTTAGCCCCTTGTTCACGCCAAGTGCTTCGAGTAGCTCATTTGAACCGTGACATTCTTTTACTAACTTCTTTGTGCCATCTTTCTGGGTTATCTCGTGTTCTTTGTAATCAACAGTACAAAAGTCTGGGTGTATATATCTAGCATTGTATACACCATCAAACAACAGATGTAAGTTAGCCGTGTCTTGATAAACATTTTCACTAAGCCACTCTCCACTAGTTGTATATAAAATGTTTATATCAGATAGATACTTGGCAATTTCTTCTTTTTCATCCTTATTAGATTCATTATATATTTTAACCATGTCAAAAAATAACTTTTTGCGAGTGTTAAAGTCTGCCTTTTCCCACTTACTCATAATATCCAATTCTATCGTTGACTTGGGGCTACGAGATATAATATCCAGTTTATCCAGTAGGTTTTCCAGTTTGTCGCGTGTCTCTTGTGGTACACCTTTAGCCTTAGTGGTAAATATATTATCTACAATTCTTGCATTACTTAAACCCTTGGAATACAGGAATATATTTTGCGATTCACCCACATAGGCAGCGACGAAGTTGCCTGAACGCGACTTTATAATTGGCTGCTGTTTCAGGAATATTTTAGTGCAATCCCTGTACCCTTTGTCTAGCTGTTCAGAACAGTAGGTGTAAAACCGATAAAGCCAGTTTGTTTTTTGTTTTTTTAGATAGCTAGTAGTGCAGCGTTTTATAAAATCTTGAAAATTTACAGTTGGAATGCCTAATATATCCCCGTAAAACTTCCGAAGTAAGGGATAATTGCTAGATATGGCCGCCCATTTCTTATTCTTATCATTCAGTAGTTCTGCAATGGAATTGTCTGCGGCAATGATGGTCATATCGGCCAGTGCATAGTGTGAGCTCTTAATTGGCACTAATTTTTCCTGCTTGAATGCATCAATTAGAGCATTATACAAGTAGTCATAAATCTCTGATTCTTTACATAATTCACTATTTATCGGCATTGTGTATTCAATCATACCTGGCGTCCATAAACCTAGATCTCGTAGCTTCAATATGGATGCCCTGAATACAGCTTTAACTTCGCTTACTAAATCTGGATTGTAGGAGTAGCTAAAGTCTATCGTCTCTCGTGTTCGTGGCGTACTAAACGGCGCATTGACCACGAAACCGAGAAAACTCTTGATCTGGGTCGGGAAATAGACTGACACGTTTGCATTCCGTGGCTTTGTAATATTGCCGGCGGCGTCGAGTCTGTAGGCAATGCTTGTGCGATTATTGGGCCCGCCATAAAAGACCAGGTATTTAGATCCGTCTGCAGCGCCGGAGAACTCAGTATAGCCATCGCGTTGATCATGCTCTAGGGTGATGGCTCGGTTGCTATCTGAAATTACCTCAAGTTCCCGAATATGTCGCAAGAAAAGGATTGTTTGTATATCTAGATTGTTTGCCTCGTCGAGTATACGTTGGTATATATCATCTGTACTATATTTGTCGCTCGCATATTCTAACTCAAAGATGGTTGTCCATTCTCCCAACTCAGCCGCCTCTATTTTGTAGGGAACGTATAGATTTTCAATCTTGAAATTGTACTTCGTTGACCAGATTTTTGGGGTATTGGTAATAGCGAATACCGCCTTAAACCCAAGACCGAATTTACCTATGGGTTGTTCTGTTTCTGTTTCTGTTTTTGTTGAGTCGTCTATGCCGGTTATAGATATGATGTCGTGGGGTGAGAAATCCCTCGTGCCATTATGATAGAAAACTATTTTGTCGCTTTTAATCTCAAACCGCACCTTTCTCGCCTTTGTATCATCGGCATTTTGAAGCAGCTCGAACATGAAGTGTGTTGGCTTACTGTAGATATCGCTCAGAACGCCCGTCAGGAAGTGTCGAGAGTTTTGCTGAGCACTAAACAAAGCTTCGCGGTGTTTTGAGATTTCCTCAAAGGTTTTACAAAGCTCAATGTTCTTTTTGAGTATATCTATAGAATTATTTGACATAATTGTTATCTGAACTAAATATACTATAACATCGTTTCTACACGGATGCACGGTTAGTACATATATACCTAGAGTTATCGTTTGAGCAGTTTTAAGTCATGCTCAGGACTACTCGATTGCTAGTCGAGATTCTTTTCGAGATTTTCGTGCCAGTTCACCCGTATAATGAGAAGACAGAGGAAGGAAAAGTGAAATTTAAAATACTATTCTTATAAATAGATACCTAATTTATTCGAGATATCAAAAGTTTGGGTTAGTAAGTTATTTGTCAGCTCTTTAATTGGATACCAATTTTCTTTTACATTTACCATTACTTGGTATTGTATTTGCGGATGATCACTAAAAGTGACGAATGGCCGTTGAAATTTGTATTTTAATACCCAACAACCATTATGCAGAGGTTTACCGTTGAGAGTTATTTTTGATTTTTGAGTATTTTCTTTTGTTTTAAAATATGCTTCTGGATTCACGCTAATTTCAGTAGGTAAAAAAAGTGCTATACAATTCGATCTATGTTTATCTGAATTATCGATTTCTCGTAGTAATTCAAGTATATGTTTCTCGGGATTATCTATTTTATATGGTTGCAAATTTTCCACTGTATTGAATATGTCATCGTTCGAAATACCCGCTAAACATTTTTCTTCTTTTTGTTTATACTCAACCTTGCTCGTAAAGATGGGGAACATATTATCCCTACATGGAGTATCAGATAAGTTATATATTAGATTATCCAATATTGATCTCAACGTATGAGCCAGATCGCCTAATAATATACTCCATCCAGTATAATCAGGTTCCATCAATATCTTCATTTTGTAAGTAATTACCGTCTTCCCCTTGGAATGCGAGCCAATAAGGTCAAAAGACTTGCTATACCCCAAATATGCAGATATTGAATTTTCTAATTGCGTAGCTTTTAAACTAGCATAGTTCAATTTACGGTGTAACAAATATTTTATATTTATGCTATTTTCCATAAATACACTCAACTCAAAACATATTATAAACAAAATGGTCCGCGAGGATCAGCTCTATTGCAATACTTGACTTGGGATAGTGGAGACGTTTCGGAAAGATTATATTATTCAAAAAAAGCCTACAATATTCGCCTTTGTTTTTTACCAGGATAGTCGATAGACCTAGTTATACCCGAATTCACCAAATCTCTACAATGCTTTAGGTCTTTTTCCTCTTGTATGTTCTCTAATACAGCCTGATATACGAAAGAATCAAGTGGTAACCGCTCGCCACTTGCATCTACAAATGGGCTAACCTTTTTCAGATTAAATAATTGAAATTCGATGAAGCTGAGGAATTGTGAATACTGAGCTGGGTCACCAAAAGGATTAGGCATAGCAAAATTGAGTATCTGGCCACTTCTTAAAGATTTAATAAATTTTCTATATTCTACGTTCACAGGTTCAGGGTCATCCACGAATATCGAGTCAATAATACTGTAAGACTCTATTAAATATTTTGCCATCTTTAAAGATAGATCACCATTATTAATCAAATTTTCGCCAAGAACGAAATGGGCATATTTTATCCAAGATGCGGGATAAGGTAACTCTTGAAACGATTGAACTATGGCTTCTGGACGTAAGTCCTTTATTGATTTATGAAATTCTTCGATAATTTCAAAGGCTTCGACATGCTTCATACTAATATTGTATTCCAAGTTGGGTAATTATAGAAATAAATGGGGAATACAAGTTAATTAATCAATAAAAACCATTGGGTTTAGCGGATACTTATCAGGAAGTCGTGTTATTGCTAATAAATTTTATAATTGCACATTTTAAGAATATAATAAAATAAGGCCTTGTGGTGGAGGCCTTTGGGAGGAGTCTGTGAGAGCAGGCTCTTTCTTGTATTTTGTGATTTGCAATTTGTTCGTGCTCGTACAGACAAAGTATGAAGAGGCTTAGTATATTTCTAATTTTTAGGAACTAATTTTTTAATATTCTCTTCATCAAAATAATATCCTTGCATCTTAAGTTCTTCACCAAAGTAATCACACTTTACTATCATGTCATTCAGTCCTGTTAATTTTTCTGCATCGGCATGGCCCAATATTGCACAAGAATCTTCTTCTTTTTGCGTTCTAAACGCGATTTTTGTTGCAATATTTTCCCTTAAAGAACTAGGTATCGTTTTTTTACTTGCATTTTCCATAGTCATAATTAAATGAATACCGACATTTTTTGATTTCATCAGGATATCCATGACCAACTTCCAAGCTTTTTGATCAATCCAACCTTTTTCGTAATCCCAAGCCTTACCGCTATAATCCACAAAACAATCTGAATCCGAGAATAATATTACAATCTTGGGAATAATATTATCGAGGTTGTTATTGTTATAAGTTTCAATGTTACGAATATTATTCTTCTTAAGTATATCTTGTCGTCTCGATATTTCTCGGTTAACCCACTCAAGAATATTCATAGTTTCATCATATTCTGAAGCTATCGGGAAAATCAATCGATTATCGATATCATTATAATCGTTAAAATATATTTCCATTAGGTCTATCAGAATAAGCTTGAGATCATCCGGCTTATTAAACCTAAGCAAGGTCGACAAAACTACATGCTTATAATTGGTTACATCTGGAAAAGGTCCGCCTGCGGCTAAAATATGAGATGCTGAATCAAGGCTAATAGTGATATCCTCACCTTTATCATTTTCCCCTAAAGGAATACAAAATTTGCTATCTAAAGTGCCGTTTTCAAATTTACTCCATATTTTTTCTATAGGAACACTTGATTCAAATCCTATTTTTTTATTTTCATCTTTATTTGGCATATCAGTATTAAAACCTTTCTTTAACTATCTTCATTTATTAGTTTGTCTTTCAATTACGGCGAACTCATATTCATTCAGATGAGGCATTTTCGGTATACCAAAGTATTCATAAAACCAGTGAGTGTATGTGAAAATTCCTATCAACACCAAGTCGAAACTGTTAAGGAGCTCTTTGGACACCGTATCCACTCTTGGGCTAGAAGTTGAATATATTAGTCTCATATTAGCTTTTTTAGCATTTTGGTTAATTGTAATGACGGCATTATCAAATCTTTTTTGATCAATACAGGCCATGTCGCATTCTTCGATATATATAAAAATTACAGGCTTTCGGGTATTATTTTCCGCCCGTTCTATTGACAGTTCCACAAGCTTGTCTAGCATATCGAAGCTTTTTCCATCTCCGAATTGAATGTCAAAAAATAGATACGGTCGTTTCGCTTCGTCCTCGCTGAAATCACTGAATTCAACTTGTTTCAAATCGAAAATTGCAAATTTTATCTCATCTGGTTTATGCGTTTGAATGTATTTTTCAACTAATTTGCGCACTAGATAAGTTTTGCCAGATCCAGTTTGTCCGACTAATAATATTGAATTATGTGCATTTATATCAAAATGTTTAGCATTTATTATGTTCATATTACTGATTGTACTCCTTACTCATCTGCTTGGTAATATATTTACGGATTATCACATAATTTGTTTATATAATTATCACATGCGATCCGCATATTATTGACTATTAATCTTAAAAGTAGGATAGTTAGCTACAACAATATAGTGGTAAATAAAATAACATAAGGAATATATTTTATGCTTTATAGATTAATAATTGCATCTGCTCGTATAATATCAGGATTGATGTTGTTGCTTGCACTAGGCAGTTTACCGGGTGCTTATTATGAATATTTAAGAACAATAGTGTGCATAACGTCGATATTCATCGCAGCTGATTCATTTGTAAATAAGAAATATACATGGGCTTGGATATTCGTTGGAATAGGAATACTTTTCAATCCGTTTTACCAGATATATTTACAAAAAGAATCTTGGCAAATAATTGATATCATTAGTGGTGTCTTATTCTTTGCAAGTTTTACATCTGAGTCGCCAAATGACCACGACCACTTATGGAATAAAATGCGTAAGAATGTAAAAAAAATAATATCCCGCATTGCTAGATGGATTCGTACTATTCTTAAGTCCATAGCAAAGCATGGTAAAAAAATAATTCTCGTCATTATCGGTTTACTGGCTATATTTTGCACATTGTTTATGGTAGTTATTTTCTTTTCTCCGCCCGAAGTTAGTAGTATAGGTAAAATAAGCGGATCGAAGGTTATTGTATCAGGTAAAGCTTTTTCATTTGCTTCTGTACAAATATATGTAAACGATAAATACCTAGCCACTGCAAACGTAAAACGCGACGGAACATTTACTAAAGATTTGGAATTTAACAATGAAGGCAAAAAAGTTATAAAAATCAAACAATCATATCTAATATTAAGTTCAGTATTTTGCAAAGCAATGGAAACTGAAACGGATTTAACCCCGCCAGATTCTAGTACTTTTCAGCTAAAATCGGATATTCCTCAAAGTTTAGATACGAAGACTTTATTGTTGTCCGCCAATATGAACAAAGACGATACTTTATTAGTGAATGGCAAAGATTATAGCCCAGAGTCTAACGGCATACTGAACGCTAATATTACTCTCGAAGAAGGTAACAATACGCTCAGTTTTAAACTAATTGACAAATATGACAATGTCAGCTCAGTCTTTATGGAGAAAACGATAAATGTTGATACGTCAAAAATTGAGATATCTGAAAGTCGTATTTGTTCGTTTTATGTAGCAACGAGAGACGTGTGCATAAATATAGGAGACTGGACTGGTTATCTGGATCAATATAACTCAGTTGCGATAACAGGAAAGGTGGGCGAAAAAATTAAAGCAATTACCGTAGATGGGAAAAGTATATCTTGGGATGAGAATAGAGATGTCTATTCAAGGATTAGTGTATATATCAATGGAGGTCTTAATAAATATAAAGTTGTGGCCACTGACATAGACGGAGAGACTGCCACTGGCTATATATCGACCACCGCCGAAAAGAATAACTAATTGAGGTATTTACGCAGTCTCTGAAAGCATTTATGTATAATTATTTGAAAATAAACGATTAACATTATGAACATTTATCTAGATATCGACGGTGTTCTACTCGCCAACGAGCATTATCCTGCAAATTATGCGCCGGAATTTATTAAATACATCTTAACCAACTATCCGGACTCAACCTACTGGCTGACGACTCATTGTCAAGGCGATGCTGCTAGACCAATAAGAAATATTGGTCATCTGTTTGACGATGAAACTGTTGAACTGATGAAGAAGATCAAACCGACTACATGGCTGAATTCTTCGGCCAAGACAGACGCAATTGACTTCGCTAAACCGTTCCTATGGTTTGATGATGATTTGTTTACTGAGGAGCGCGATGCGCTAATTAACCGCGGGGTACTTGAAAATTGGATTGAAGTCGATTTACGTAAAGATCCTGGCGTGCTTGGGAGGTTTTTACAGAGTTTTCCAATACCAATACAACAACTATCGGATTAGGGTGTACAATTAATAATATGAATGACAAAGATGAAATTAAGTATTGTCCATACTGTGGTCACAATTTAAGTGGTTTTGAGGTTAACACTTCTAGTGACGATGACATATACAAAGACGCTATAAGGGTAGTTATAGACAGCGGCAAAGCCAGCGCCAGTTTATTGCAACGACGTTTGCGTGTTGGTTATGCAAGGGCTGCACGACTGATTGAGAATATGGAAGACCAAGGTATTATCGGTCCAGCTGACGGTGCTCGATCGCGCGAAGTATTGATTAGCGGTATGGACGAACTTGGCCAATCTGACGAAGAACTATAGAAAGGTGAATACACCCGTAAACACGGTGGCAGATTACGAAACTCTCATAACTAACGTTAATTATGGAGGTAATATGGATAGACAAAACAAGCAGTCAAAAAATATCAACCCATTATGGATTCTATTGATAGGAATTGGTCTTTTCTTTATCGGAAGTGCTCTAAGTGGTATGATTGGAAGCTTTATTGCAGTTGCGGGTGAGATATTTATACTTGTAGGTATTATTGACGGTTTCATATATCTATTCAAAAAGAAGGGATAGAGAGACGATATAACCATGCAAGACGATGATCAAGACCAAAAGCAAGGCGGATTAATGTGGTTGGTTCTTACGAATGTTCTATGTATTGTGGGATATTTAATGAATGGTTTTATAGGCTTATTAATAGGTTTGGCTATAATCGCGGGTCTTTATATCTTGATTCTTACTGCGAGCATAATATTACTTAACAGAAAAAGGTGGTAGAAATGGGATTTTTCAAAGGTTTAGTGAGCCAAAAAGGATCAGCTCTATATACAGTCGACACGCAAATAGGCCTGTATAACAAATACCGAAAAATCAACCCAGCGAATGAGCCTCATGAGGCATTGATTTGTGTTTATAAATCATATGTAACTACACGAAATGTTTACAAAGGCTCAAGTCCTGAGTGGATTGAACAACAATCTTTAATTGACACAATTAAGATAGCCGCGCTTCCTAATGATGTGCAGAGGTCAAAAGCACTAGCGTTATTACTCTTATCTCGAAGCGAGAAAACCGACGGTGGGCAGCTCAACGCGTATCCAAATTATAATCAAGAATATAATTCTCTTACTGACCATATTGAATCCCTGTATAGCGAAAATTCAAGTGAGTTTTGGAAGCTTTATGTGGCTTATAATCCCGAGATGTATGAAATATATAAGGGACTATACAAAAAAATTGATGAAGAATATGGCTCAAAGTAATGATAGATATAAATGTTAAAATTGTTCTGACACTCTATCTAAGAAGTTAGAGACTTTGTGGTGGAGGCCTTTGGGAGGAGTCTGTGAGAGCAGGCTTCTTTCTTTATACTATTATCGGATATTTACCAGAGAACGAACGACCTTGACGGTTTTGCTCGGTACGTATAATGAGGAAGACAGTGGGAGGTTAAACTAAATAAAAAAACAATTCAATTAAAGTGCACCCTTCATCTAATAGGTAAACATCATTGCTTTATTGTGGATGAAGCACTTGATGGGTTATGGTAAATATTGTTTGACAGGGGTATAATTGCATCAATATGAGTATTGATTTACGTCAGCTAAAGGAGATTATTCAAAGCTCTAATATTAATGTCCTCATAGGCGCAGGCGCTTCTCGACCATTCATGCCAGTATTGGGGAACATTGAAAACGCCATTAAACTCGCAGATGGTAATGACACTATAATACTCGAACAACTTAGGCAATATTTTAGTGGTGTTATGATGCCGACTTTAAATATCATCGACAATGGCGAAAATCTTTCCGCCACTAGAACCGGCAAAGCAACACCTTCAGATAAAGAAAGATTTGATTTGACTTATGAAGGGTATAGGGGCCTACTCGAATCCGTTAGTAGGATACTGCTAAAACGTAAGACTACACTGTTAAACAAACAAATTAATATATTTACTACGAATATAGATGTCTTTATGGAAAAAATTTTAGAAGATTCGAATTTTGAATATAATGACGGTTTTAGTGGCAATGTGAGGCCGTACTTTCAAACAAGCAATTTTTATAAATCAATTTATCAAACTAGTGCACATTTTAGTAACATATCTGAAATCCCCGTGTTCAATCTTTTTAAATTACACGGCTCTTTGTCGTGGGAGCTTGATTATGACAAAGAAAAGATTGTATATTCAAAACTTAATCTTATAAAACAAATCAGTAGCTGTTTAGATAATAATGTTGATTTTAAAGCAAAATACGACGAATTACAGATAGTCAATCCTACAAAAAATAAGTTTCGCGAAACAGTCATGGGTGTAACGCATTATGAAATGCTTCGAATGTTTTCGAATGAACTTGAAAAAGAAAATAGTGTACTTTTTGTAATAGGATTTTCAATGACAGACGAGCACATCAGAGAGATTACAAAAAGAGCCGCCAATTCAAACCCTACATTAAAGATATACCTTTTTTGCTATAGCGATGGGAAAACAAAGACGGATTTTGAGACATGGTTTCAAGATATGCGATACCAGAATATCGAAATTGTAGTACCAGAAGAAAATACTAATTATGACATTAACACGATAAATTCGAGATTCTTCGCGACAATTCTTGACAAGAAGCGGGAAGTTGAAGATAGTAATGGCTCTCAGGACTAAAACCATAGAAAAAGAAGCGGTTTTTATAATCGGAAAAGTATTCTCTGTAGACGGAAGAACTGTAAAGATTAGAGTAAACAAAAACAAAAATTTGTCACACATAATATATGACGGCAAAACAATTAAAAATGTTTCAGTTGGTAGTTATGTAAAAATTCTCAAAGGCTTTACGACCATTATTGGCAAAATCGAAGGCGAATATACGGAAGAGGAAAAATACTTCAATCGTGAGTACAAAAAAGAAGAAACAAGAGTCAAGCGTGTTCTTCAGGCTTCATTATTCGGACACTACGAAGGGGATGTGTTTACTCAAGGCATTAAAGAGATGCCCCTACTTGACAACGAATGCTATATATTAGACAAGGACGAGTTTAATGATCTTCATCAATTTGCAAAGCCGAATGAAGTAACAATTAACGTAGGATCACTCACGGAAGAACCTTCTCAATCAATTAATATAGGTGTTAATAAATTATTTGCTAGCCATATTGGAATTTTCGGCAATACTGGTAGTGGCAAATCTAATACTTTAGCTAGGATATATACGGAACTTTTTCAAAAAAGTTCTGATTTTAAAAATTTTAAATCAAAGTCGAAGTTTATTTTTATAGACTTTAATGGTGAGTATACTAATCAAGAAGTATTGACGACTCAGAAAGATGTCTACGAGCTGTCCACAAGTAGTAACACTAAATCTAAGAATAGGTACCCGATTTCACAAAAATACATAGAAGATGTTGAAATACTGTCTGTTTTATTAGAAGCGTCAGAAAAAACACAAAAACCATTCTTAAATAGAGCAATGAACGGCGGATTCTTAATCGATGAAGTAAGCTTCAAACAAAGTATTGAAAATACCTTACGTACCGTTTTCAAAAAGGGCGAAAGAAATATTGGGATCAGCGCAATAAGAGATTTGTTTAAAGACCTGGATAGTTTGACATCTTCTTCACTTATCACTATTGACCAGGTTATAGAGGAAAATCTTACTCAGCACACTTATAACGGTGATTACAGGTATAATAATTCGAACACACAAGAATACGCCAATAATACCGATTTGTACCAAGAGCATTTCAAAAGCCAAGTTGATACAATAATATTTAAGACAGATTTATTATCACAAATTCAGCTTAAAATGGTTTTAACTTATTATCACGAAATAGCACATGGATATTCAAACCAGGAACACATAAAACCACTCATCGGTAGAATGTATAATAAATTCAAAAGTTTAAATAAAGTCATTAACATTACAGATGATAGGTTGGCTAATAATGTGTCAGTTGTATCCTTGAGGACTGTAAATCTTGAAATGAAAAAAGTATTGCCACTTATAATCTCAAAACAACTTTATGATGATCAAAAATCACAGCATAATGAAACATCTCTGCACCTTATTATTGACGAGGCACATAATATTCTGTCAGATGCGTCTCAACGAGAAAGTGATACATGGAAAGATTATAGGCTTGAAACTTTTGAAGAAATAATAAAAGAAGGACGTAAATTTGGAACATTCCTAACAATTGCAAGCCAAAGACCATCCGATATATCTGCGACAATAATATCTCAATTACATAATTATTTTATCCATCGTTTAATTAATATATACGACATTAACGCTATTGGTAAAACCGTAGCATATCTTGATAAGCTTTCTTTTGAGTCAATACCTATTCTATCAGTAGGTAGTTGTTTTATTGCTGGGCTTGCTACAGATTTACCAGTTAAAGTTGATGTAAAATTGCTTCCACCCCATCAAAGACCCGACAGTGCGACTATTAATCTTGAGAGTCAATGGGGATAAGAACACCCCAATGGTAAATATAATATTGTTTCGCCGTTTCGCCACACGGTATTCTTTTCTATATATGCTTTATTGTCATTCTGTCTCTGGTTTAACTTTGTCAGTCTGTCAATATAATGAAGAACGTAAAACGTTAAATCAGTAGCTTCTATAAAATATATATCTATTGTTTATTTTAAAGTTGTTCTAGATTATCAAGGCCTAACGAGCTATACTTAATATAAATCGTAAGGGGAAATATAGGTGTCTAGTAAAAAAATATTGAGTGATGTAAAACAAAAACCTTATTATTCAAAAAGCGGTGTAGTTTTATATAAGGCCGATTGTCTTAAGATAATGGCAGCGATTCCCGAAAACTCTATTGATATGATTTTTGCCGATCCACCGTACAATCTTTCAAACGGAGGATTTACGGTTCACGCTGGTAAACGAGTAAGCGTGAATAAAGGTAAATGGGACGAAAGCAAGGGTGTTCCAACGGATTTTGAATTTCACGTTCGTTGGATAGAGGCGTGTTATAGGGTTTTGAAACCAGAAGGAACTCTATGGGTTAGTGGTACTTACCATTCAATTTATCAATGTGGTTATGCTATGCAATTACTCGGTTTTAAAATACTGAATGACATTGCTTGGTTCAAGCCAAACGCATCACCAAATCTAAGCGGTCGCTATTTTACCGCTAGTCACGAAACTCTTATTTGGGCACGTAAAGATGAAAAAGCCAAGCATCTCTTTAATTATCAGGACATGAAGAATGGTAATTGGCACGAAAAAGACATGTTAAAAAAAGACGGTAAACAAATGCGCAGCGTTTGGTCTATTCTTACGCCTCGTAAAGATGAAAAAATCTTTGGTAAACATCCGACCCAAAAAGCTACAGCGGTACTCGATAGGGTTGTACTGTCATCAACTAATCCTGGTGATATAATTTTGGACCCATTCACTGGTAGCTCTACAACTGGCGTTGTCGCTGTGCGCAACAAAAGAGAGTTTATCGGGATAGATTTAGAGAAAGAATATTTAGACTTATCGATTAAACGTTTTAAGAATATAATAAGTGCAAATCGAGAGACTTCATGAAACGATTAGATTATTACAAGCAAAACAACCTAATAACAGACGACGATATTTTTGATCACTTAATAAAAACACTTAGGCCAGGTATTTCCGATTGGGAATATTTTGTTAACTGGAATAAAGCCTTTTATAACACGAGGGCGATCGAATCAACTCTCAATGTTATGAATTATTTGCTTGGTAAGGAAAAATTCGATAGTGAATTCCGTTATCTGGCTCAGAAATATCCTGAAATAATTGCAATGATACCAATCCTTATTGTTCGTAATGGTAATAAATCTAGCAACTACCAAGTAGTGACTGTAAACGGCTCGAGTATTACCGAAGAAGTATTTAATTTCTCCGGCAAAAACCATTCAGATGAAGATATTAATAAAGCAATTCAATTTATATATAATAGCGGTTTAATTCGTATTTTTGAAAATGATGGTGTTAAGAATCTTGTAGATTACGTCTTGGGGGTTGAGGCAGGTCTTAGTAGTAATGGGCGTAAGAATCGTGGCGGTAAAGCAATGGAAAATGTTTGTGACGCACTACTTCAGGGTATGAATATTGAATACATTTCGCAAGCTAGTTCTAGTGATATCAAAAATAAATTCGGTTTAGAAATAAACGACACGGACGGTAGACGTTTTGATTTCGCACTGAAAGTAAACGACAAACTATATATAATTGAAGTTAATTGTTACTCAAGCGGTGGTTCTAAACTAGATAAAACAGCTAGTGACTATCGTGGGCTACAAGACGATTTACGAAACCAAGCTACCTTTATCTGGCTAACCGATGGCCAAGGCTGGCTAAAAGCAAAGAATCCACTACGTAAAACATTCGATCATAATGATTATATTTTGAATATAGAAATGGTCAACAATGGCGCCTTCTCTGAAATTATTGGTAATAAGTGAGGCTAATATGGGTTCTGTAAATGATTTTAATCTGATAAATAAAAAAGCATTGAACTATTCAAAAATGCTTAATCCTAAGAGGGAGTTGACTGAGATTGAGAAAAAACGCTTTGGTTTCAATCTACTTGTAATTGATTCGGTATCACAATTGAAAGACTCCGATGCTCTCATAGATTCAATAAATGATACTGAATTTTGCAGTATCGTGCTTGGTATTATAAATAACGACGAGGGCATTGATGCCGTAACGATTGATGACGAAACAAAGACTATAAATTTATTTAATTTTAAATACAGAGAGAGCTATAGCACAGGTAGAGGGCAGCGTCTCAGTGACGCTGTCGATAGTACAAAATTTCTATCAAGTATTGCTACAGAGAATACGCATTCATTAGATGAACGCACAAAAGAATTTGCTAAACAAATTCTAGAGCGTCTAAAATCAGGTGATATTTGGGAAATGAACCTATATATTGTCTCAAATGATAACGTTAGGCTAGATCTTAGCAACCAATTTATTACCGATTTAAATGAGCAACGCGACTTATCTGTAAAAAGCATAGCTCTCGATGACATAGTATCATTTACATCTGAAGGTCCTTCTGATATTGGTGCTGCAATACTACTTGATGCGGAAGCAGTAATGACATATGAGGAAAACCCATTATCCTCATCAAAGTCATATTTAATGAGAGTGCCCTTATCGGACTTGATACGTATAACCTGTTCTGATGCTGACATCAGGTTAAATAATGGGTTAGGTGATCTTAACATTCTGAAAGACGTTGATTTGGACTTTGGCATTTTATTTGAAAACGTAAGGGGATTTCTTGGTAACACAAGGTTTAATCAAAACATCATAAAAACACTTGACGACAATCCTACTCGTTTTTTCATGTATAACAATGGTGTTACTATGACTACAAAAAGTATACAGGTGGTACCACGTAATGGTGGAAAGAAATGGCAGATTAATCTTGAAGGTTTTCAAGTAGTGAACGGTGGGCAAACATTAAGGTCTGTCTACTACTTTAAGGATAATAATTTTGATGAAGAAAAACTATCATCGGCGAGCATCCTTGTGCGAGTCTTTCAAACTGAAGGAAATTTTGAATTAACTAACAGTATTGCAGAATACACAAACAGTCAAAACGCAATATCTACATCGGATTTAAAATCGGTAAGCAATCTGCAAATCGAAATAGAGCGGTATTTTAAAGAAAACAATATCAAATACGTACGAAAAACAGGTGATACAGGTATTGACGATAAAGTGGATTATACGTATCGCATATCAATGGAAAGAATGGCCCAGATTATATTTTCCAAACAAGGCTCACCAGATAAAGCCAGCAACCAGAAGAAAAGGTTATTCGATAAGGATTATGATGAAATTTTTAATGATAGACTGGATTTTAATCTTCTTATTGAATATGTAAAAGAGTACGAGCAAATAAAAAGTACATATGAAGAGCGCGGGCTAAAGGCCTATGAACAAAAATATTTTTATGTTCTATATTTAAATACGAAGAAAAATAATATCAATCAGAATATAGATATTATAGAAAAGGTTCTTGTGGGTTTTAAGAGCGATGAGGATATGCCCGAACCACGAAAACTTATACAAAAAGCATTTAAAGAAGCTCTGGATACTGCCTTTAACAGCAAGAGTTAAGTGCTTATTGTCTAGCCAAGGGACTTGGCTCCCGCACTAACATTGCCGACTGTCTTAATTGGCTGATTCTTTTTTCTAAGACGACGCTGAGTCTTTGGTTTATCATCTGGCTTGGCAACCGACTGGGCTTCCAGCTTCTTTTGCGCTTGCTCTTCGACGCTTCTGCTGTACTTTTTACGGGACTCTTCAACGACGTGTTTTGCAGTCACGGTGTTGCCGATATCTTCAAGGAGTAAAGTCACGCCGGACATCGGTTCTTGTGAGTGAACGGCCGATATCCTTGCGTAGAACGAGTACGCCGGTAAGTTGGCAATTTCACCTTGCTCGATATACGGACTAAACAGTGGCAACACAAGACGCTCATCGGCTGGACTGCCCGATCTAAAACAGATAACAGTGCCGACGTTCGCCAAAATAACATCAACAAGACGTTGTTGATCTTGTTGACTAGTCGACTGTTCCGCCATCGTCAAGAATAACTTATACTTTCTTGCCTCGCTAAGCATTTGGGTAAAGCTTGTGGTGGCGAAGTTCTGGAACTCATCAACATATAGATAAAAGGGTCGGCGGTTCGATGCGCTAATTCGCGCACGACGCAATGACGCAAGCTGTAATTTCGCAAGTACTGTCGTACCGAATAGGGTAGATGTATCTTCACCAAGCAGTCCTTTTGAAAAATTACAGATAAATATTTTGCCATCGTCCAAAATTTTATCAAAGTCGATAGTTGATTTCTCTTGCTCAAGTACACGCCTTGCTGATGCCGAAAAAAGGAAACGTCCAATTTTAGCAGTGATACCGGCCGCCATCTTGACCCTCTGCATTTCACCGGCTTTACCTATCTCATTCTTCCAAAAGTTTCTTAGATTTTCGTCCTCAAGATTTCTTACGACCTCACGACGATATTTTGAATCATTCAACAATCGAAAAATAGTAAATAGCGTTGATTTTTCGAGAGTCAGTGCTGTCTGTATGGCATTACGCAATATATATTCAATACGATGTCCGCCACTATCATCTTCGGAGAAGATTTTGCGCAGTACAGATATAGCAGATTCTGTTATTAAATCCTTTTCGCGAAGTAAATCATCGCCTGTAATATCATCAGGCAGTTCTAGTAGGTTCATGCCGATAGGATATGACAAATCATCGGGATTCATATAGATAACATCACCGATGCGCTCCGCTGGGATATGCTGCAGGATTGTATCAGCCAGATCACCGTGCGGATCAAGCACCGCGATACCTTTTCCGTTCTTAATATCCTGGACAATTGAATATAACAGCATGGTTGTCTTACCATTTCCGGTACCTCCAATGATATAGATATGGCGTTCTCGTTCTGCGTCAGTTAACCCAATTGGTGTGAATACACCATGATGTTGATTTTCACCAATTACTATGGCAAGATTTCGTCCAGACTTGAGTGATACTGGCGCAGGCAACGTCTTGCTAAGTGAAGTAATAAGATTGTCAGTTCGGCTTATCCTACTTGAAGGGAAGTGATACAAACTTGCAACCTCATCAGTAGATAACACCATAGAGTTACGATTTAGTAGTGTCGGTAAACGCTTATTTGCAAGTGACTGACGGTACTTTTGAATAATTGGAAGGTTCGCTTTTGATTTGAGCGATTGGTACAGTGGCACACTATATCCATCAAGCGCGGATCGTAGTCCTGCTATATATTCTTTGGATTGTTTGCTACTTACAAGGATACGAAGGTTAACCCTAAAAAGCGGTTGAGTAACCTTGTGGTGCATCGACTCCATTAGCTCCAGCTCAAATGCACTTAGAGTACGGGCCGGCCTTTGACGCTTCGAGACTTGTGCTTTAAAGTCGGCATCACTTTGGCTGGAGTGAGCGACATAATTACTGGTTGTGGTACCGTGATAGACTTCACTTGTCATATCTGCTGCACCCCACAAGACATTATTTATGAGATTACTAAAACGCTGCAACCAGATAATATGACCGCTTTGAACAGTATTCAATATATCCTCATTACTAAGTATCTTCCGAGCTAAGCGACTTGCTTCTCGTAGTCTCACCGGAGTTATGATTAATTGCATCGACACATATTCTGCCTCGTCGAGTTTTGTCATAGCATTTGTTACGTAAGCAAGCGGATCATGTTGCTCAAAAACTAATGGCAAAGTAAGCGGTAGAACATAGTGGCCAGTTTCCTTAAACTCAATCACTTGGCCTATACTTCGTTCCGGTTCGTTTATTTCTTTGACTTTTACATCAGGCATATAGGCGGCAACTATTTTTTGTAAACCCGAGGCCTGTGTTTTATCTATCTGGACGAGGTATCTAACACCATCTTGTTTTGTCGAAGTAATCTCAAAGCTTATGACAGGTGACCGACCGAGCAACTTTTCTTTAAGGTGTCGTGCGGCATACATACCATGTATCACTGAAAATAATTGTTCTGTTGCTTCTGGTGTTCGGACGATGGATGCTGGAGGTGTTAATTCCAGCCAGACCATTTCTCGTTTTTTGAGATGCCTATGATTAAGAAGTTTAATGACTGATATAGCTAGAAGAATAAGGGCGGAGACGACAATGAAGGCCCATATTATCCCTAGCCAATGATCGACGACAAATTGCCAAACCCCAGATTCACTCATGGTGTAACCACTTTCTTATCGTGAATAAAGTCATAATAAATGGCAGATAATTTATCGAAGGTACGCGTGCTAACAACGTCAAAGATCGGAGCGTTCATTTCAGATATTTTCCATTGACCAGTAGTAATATCTACATCCGTGACATACGCAACATGCCCTAGCAAACCATCGTCAGTTTGCATTACTGCGCCGACAGCCGGCGTATGATCAACTACATATCCACCGATTACAGCATTATCATCCCAGGTATTTGCATTACCCCAAGTGGTCGGAATTGGTTTTTTGGCCCATGATCTCATAGCGAAGGCCCAATAAGTACAATTGCCCCAGGCATATGTGTCGCCAGGCACTTGTGCGCCCATATAAAGTCCTTGTTCTTCGGCTGATTGAGCACTTGAACTTCCGACTAAAAAATTAATAACATCACTGCCAAGCGAAAATACAGCCAAAGCCGGCATCATTATTACAAACATGACAATAATAAATACCGCAACAATGTATTTTTTCATGTCACTATTCATAATTCCGATGGCCAGCATTGGATTCATGAATTGTATATCTCGGATGGGTTAGTCGTGATCAGGGGGTGTTCTTTTTCTGATGCGACGATTTTAACAGCAACGTGGTTTTGATCGGCGATAATTAACGCATCCCCACGTTCACATGTCAGTAAGAAACTTTCTTCGTATTCGCTCAGATTAAATTCACTGGCTACGTTCTTTATAGTTGTTGTATCTTGTCTCATTAAGATACGTAGTGCGCTCTGTGACGCTATGGCTCTTCCGTAATCGCTATGCAAGAAGTCATTAGCTTGCTGCGAGATGATAGACACACCAAGATAATACTTACGGGCTCTGCGCACCAGTCCGGCTACGAATCTTGCACTCTCTTCGTGTTCGAGTAACATCCATCCTTCATCAATAATTAGCAGGCGTCTTTCTGGTCGTGCTTTAACCTGATTTTGAACAAAGTTTGAAATAATCAACATCATGATTTGCCTTAGTGATTCCGGAAGGTCTTTGATATCAAAAATCACCAGGCGATTTTCTAGATTGATATTCGTTTGAGAATTAAAGACTTCTGCTAGCGACCCCGATATATACTTTTCAAGCCTTTCGCATAATTTTAATTGACCAAGTTTTTGAAGCTCGCCATATAAATCTTCGAGTAATGGCTGAGTATCTTTGGCTTTTTTATAAATCTTTAGGATCGCTTTATCAACGGCTGCTTTTTCTCGCGATGTTAACCCTTCGGCCATCAAACTAATAACTCCGGTAAGATCTTGAACGTGCTCAGATAAATCACCAATAGCTCGAAATGTAGTCGCAAGATCAAATGGATTAATTTTTTGTTTACTGGTAGCCGATAACTTGATGTATGTTCCATTCACAGAATCAGTTAGACGTTTGTATTCTCGTTCTGGGTCTATGACGATTACTTTTGTGCCCTGCATAAGCTGGCGCAATATTTCAACTTTTGTAGCGTAACTTTTACCAGAGCCTGACTGCGCAAAGACTATACTGTTTGCGTTGTGTAGGCTAAATCTATCTAGAATAACTAACGAGTTATTTGATTTATTTACACCATATAAAATGCCACCCTCATGGACTAGCTCAGACGACATAAATGGAAAGGTTAGCGCCGCAGAGCTACTGTCGAGATTGCGTTTTTGACCTAGTTTATCTTCGGCCCGCGGCAAGATAGATTGCAGTGCTTCAAGTTGTTGGTAACGCGCAACCTTACTGTAAAACAATCTGGCAGATAATGTAGTTTCAAGCAGTTTTGTTGTCCTATTTAACTCTTCGAGGCTATCGGCCCGTAGACAAATATATATAGAAACCTGAAATAGTTTTTCTTGTCCGCGTTGAATTTTATCTCTTAACTCAATAGCAGAATCGAGAGGATCGGTAATTTCTGAACCAACAATTTTACCCGACCTAATCATTGCACGCTTGGTTGATTCAAGTTCGGTAATTTTACGATTAAGTTTAGGCAGGGCGCTTAGAGCATTTACTTCATGTAGGTGATAACTAATATCAGAATCATGATTAAAGTTAATCAAACTGTCTAACCAACCGCTTGATGCCACAAAAGGATAGCCCGAAATGAATAATGTACGCATGTAAACACCGTCAATACTTAGATAGTCGACTTTTTCTTCAAGACCGGCGTAAGACATGACATCAAGTGCATCTTGCTCCCCAAAAGTAAGGCTTAGTTCCCTCATCTTTTCTTTTTTGTTTTTATGCCAAACTGCTAATCTACTCATTTTCGCACTCCTTCTCATCTTTTTGAATAAGCGTGGTGTATATCATTTGCATAGCTCTTTCGTTAAGTGGCTGAATTTTTGACTGAGATGAATTATAGAAGCTATAAAACAAGTCAAGCACTTCTAGACTGGAAAGTTGACGAGCATGCATACCCAGCCTCATCATTCCCTTAATCACGATATCTACAGTAATTCCTAACTGTTCTTTAACGAGTTCAAAATCCGGTTTACCACTTGCAAAGTGGGGGACGATAACATAAAAACGCCGCGTTAATATCTTGTTCGACTGGACGAGCGACTTAATGAATTCCTTATAATTTTCGAGCTGCTGATGATAAATAGATTGGTCTTCATCGATTAGTCGTTCACTTAAATCCGTTAGATACTTATCCATATCAATCTCTCGTGTGCGTATCAAAATTTGCAAAGATGAGCCGATTGAGTTGAGAAAGCTCTCGTATGTATCAATAATTGCATCTTGCTCATCTTCACTTTTTAGTTCAAAGTTCAGAGACGATACTTCTAGTGCGGCTCGATAATTGTTGCCTGGCAAAATTAAGATACCGTCGCGCACTCCTTTTATTGCGATCTGACTGCGACTGCTTGTTTTATTCTTGGATTTCCGTAATGCGAACATTCAACACTCCTTTTTTGTTTGTCTCAAAATTAAGTCGATTGACTGGATCATTCAATACAGCATAGGCATAGGCTGACTGTCGCATACTTAACCTTGGGGCGCTAATCGGACGTAACTGTTTTAAGGTCTTCTTAGTCTGAGTTGATTTGATCTGTATTTTAGGAAAATCTTCGCGATTACTCAACGTTCTTTTATCAAATAAATATAGTGTTGGCCGCCTGTTATAGCGCATTATTAATATCAGCCACAGTAGAATGATTTTACTGTCAATGCGTATCGCTAATATCAAACACGCAAACGTCAGTATCGCAATAATAATTAGTTTGTATAAACTAAAGTCCATAGTTGGCGGTAGAGCCCAATATAAAAATGCACCGACAAACATTGGCAAAGCGAATAAGGCAAGTTGCGAAATACCAAGATTAGCCGTCACACGATCCTCGACCGTAGTGACTTGTGCCGGTACAATTGTTGTTTTCATTATTTTTTACCCTCCTTATGTGATTCCTTAATTTCATTCATCACTTGTTTTTTCGCGGTGGATCTTGGTGTCATTTGAGCAACTCTGGGCGCTCTATAAGTCGTTCCTGTCTTTGCCGCCGGTACACGGGTAACTTTTACACCCTGACTACGTGGAGCTGTGTAATTTACTGCTTGCATGCTTTTAGTTCTTTTATTAGTCGATTTCGAACCACCGACATTATTAGTCGTCTTATTCGAACTACTACCACTGACTTTATTCGATACGGCAGAATAAACAGAATTACCACGACCACCAAGATAACTAACCCCATTCATAAATTGTGTTCCAAGCTTACGCGTAGAACGCGCACCTAGGCTAACATAGCTGAATTGCATCATAACGCCTTGTGTCTTAAGTAGTGTTATGACGGTTGCCAGTCCGATAATCATCGATATAAGAACATTAGGCACATCTCCAACAGTGCCAGCTGCCATTCCAGCAAATAACGAAGAGGCTAGCTGTAGTATCACCACATGCACAAACATTACAAACACGGTTGTAATATATGTTTTTGCAGCAGTTTCAGAAAAATCGCGGAAGCCTGGCACTAACCAAACAAGTAGAACAAGCGGAGATAAAACTGCACCAATAAATAACGTCACCAAACGTCCAACGTAATATATCAATAAAATTACAGAGAAAATAAGAAACACTAACATAACTAACAAAGCCGCCACGCTTTGACCACCAGCTTCCCCGACAACCGATGTCAATGTCGCCCAGACTGAGTTACTTCCGCCAATCTGCCCAACAGCCGCAATCAATACATTAGATAACTCAATGAATGCATCGATAATGAATATCGAGGTATTTAACAGTAGAAAGATTAAACCAATTCTTGGTAGCAAATGTTTAAAGTCGATTTCATCAAAGCCAAAAGTTGAAGCACTCATAATATGGAATCCGACTAATGCCACCACTACCACGAATAGAGCATCAGTAATACCAACCATCGCAAGCCATAAATTAAACACCGCGCTATTACTCACCATCAGCGGCGTTCCTTTAGTAAAGAAATCCAGGGCGCCAATGAATGGGGCAGCCACGGCTTGAATTATATTATTCAACAAGCCGGTGATAGCACCGATAAGCACATCAATTAAACCATTACTTGAACTTGCAGGTTGAATTGCTTGAAGATTTGGTAGCATAGCACTACTTGGAGGTACGGTATGAATCATGGCATTATTTAAAATTGCCGTAAGCGTTCCAGCTCCAATGATTATTGCTACGCCTATAAGCGTATTTTTTAACACGCGTTTAGCTTGGTCGAGTTTTTCTGGTCGACCACTGCTGGTCATATACAAAATACCGCCGTAGATTATAAAAAACACGCTAGCAATCGATGCAATAGCAATTAAGCCCTGCATAGTAGGTGTCACATAATTACGCACCAAAGTAATGGCATTAGACGAGTCCGCCATGAGGCGAAGGCTCATGGTTAACATACTCATCATATTTTTCCTTAACTCCCGAAGGCGTTTGTTGCTAATTGAACGATGATATTACTTACGACAAAAGCCGCAATTACAATGGCTAATCCGATGCCTGACCAAAGAAGCGTTCTCTTGGCCTTATCTAGATGTTCAGGATTACCTGAACTGGTAATATATCCAAAACCCCCAATAACAAAAAATCCGGTCGCTATTAGACCGGCTAGACCTGCTATTACTTGGATGACACTCCGGATAAAGTTTTCTACTTGGGAGACGTCGGCTGTCACCGCAAATGCGGGGGAGGATAGAACTATTGGTGACAGAATTGTCACAAACAGTATAACAATAAGGTTAATATTTCGCTTCGTCATAGGGCATAAACTCCTTGCTACGCTAATATATGTTGCACTGAGGGCATTGTAACCTTATTGTATTTGACTTGTCAACTATATTATTGCAAAGTATGTTTAAGCATAAACTTGTTAATTGATTTATTTTGCGATAATTGAATTAATAATAGTTAGTAACTCGTATAAAAATCCTGATATTATTTCAGTTTATGTTCTCTGGTGTAATCACGTAGGACGGAAATTACCATTAGTCTTTGGAAATAACCCGCTCGAGCATTTTTAACGAATCTTTTATATATCAATAATAAGACAACTGCTACCAGTACACCGATTACGTAATAGTACCAATTACCCCAAAATATGATAGCGGGCAACATAACTAGAGGACTGATTCGGCCGAATATCATTACGACGAGCGTGTCATAATATGCGCGAAAACGCGTGAATGAGGATGGCTGCACTTTTTTATGTAGGCGCAAATAGTCGGCGTACAATCCAACACCCTCGAGTTGTGATTTGAAATAACTATAGGTCGCTTCATCATCGGCCGCTATATACATATCACCAAAATTTCGTCGCGTGCTAAAAAGGGCATAGTAAATTACGATAAATATATAGTCGACTACTCGAAAGTATCCAAGCAAACCAACAATTACACCGACACCTAACGCAAACCATTCCATAATATCCATCATATCACTTACACCACTTCCCAAGTCCAGTGAATTTCACCATTTCTTTAACTGATGGCTTATCTTGGATGCGACGTATCAACTCGCAACTATCATTCTGAGATAAAATATTTAGACTTCCTTCATAAAGAATCTCATCATCTATAATGGCAATCTTTCGATGATGCCCATATGTGAATAGTACTTCTATGCCGAGGTATTGCATAATTTCAACCGCCCAAATTGCTTGATCCCGATAAGCTTGCTCATGCTCGTCGAATGGTTTGGTATTAATTATGATCCTAACTCCACGTTTACATAGCATGGATAGTATTGGAAGAATTTTTTGCATGCGTTTTTTGGTAATAAATGGGCTTTCGATAACCACGCGTGTTTTTGCGCGATGAAGATCTTTTATAAACTTCTTATAGAATGTAGCCTGATCATATAGAGATGATGAAAACAAACTAGTCATTTTGCCCTCCTAAAATAGCGTTTTCATTAACAGAGAAGAACATTCTATCCGTATTCATGTACTCCTGCCAAAATAAATAGATTTGCATTCATGTAGATCTATTTATTTTGATTGGCGAACCTGGACCGAACCACATCAACTCCGTTGATTGGTTCGAATTCTGTCAAATCTATTGATTTGTACAGAATATAGCCGATTATAGAACTATAAGTTTACGATAGTTATATAATCGAAGCGTCGGACACGTGCCCCTGTTGAATATTTTCTGTTATTATTAAGCTTATGAATAATCTATACATCTTCCTTGCAATCTGTGCCATAGGCTACGCTATCTACACATATTTTACTAGCGGTGGTAGTAATGCCAACACTACTGAAATAAAAAAGACAGAATATAAATATCAGGCCAAACAATATTTCATGACTAAATCCGAAAACGATTTTTTTCGTATGCTAAATAACGTAGCAGGTGATAGATATTTTATTTTCCCTCAAGTGCATCTATCTACTATTCTTAGTGAAAAGGTAGTCGGGCAGGACTGGAAGACTCAAAAGGCTGCCTTTCGTCACATAAACGGAAAGTCTGTTGATTATGTATTGTGCGAAAAACAATCATTAAAACCTGTATACGCAGTAGAACTTGACGACTACACACATAATTATTCAAACCGCCAAGAACGCGATCAAGAAGTTGAACGTATGTTTCAAAGTGCAGGCATTCCTCTAGTTCGATTTAACGGCTATAAGACATTAAATCAAGAAGACATAGCCAAACGATTTTTTGAAGCTAAAAATACTAAATAGACAAAACATTGTTTTATACGACCACTATTATTAATAGGTTTTGCGTAGTACAATAACATAAATGGATCTGAGCGAAATTATAGAAAAAATCAAAGCAAGTTTGCCAGTTATTCTTGTAGTGGATGAAAAAAATAACATTATATCCAAGGGTAGTGGCTTTATTTTTCAAGAGTCAGATCTAGTAGTAACTTGTGCACATGTAGTTAGTGGAGTTAATAATGCTAGTATAAGTCTTCAGTTTTCTGACGATGAAGAAAACTTTGTATCAGCAAAGGTCGTAGTCACAGATCACGAACACGATATTGCTTTATTGAAATTTCAGCCCAACAGAGAGCGATTACCCCTAAAGCTATGGAGCGGCTTAACCTCCGAAGGTATGCCTGTAATCTTCTCTGGTTATCCTTTTTCACTCATGAACTTAACAACACATCAGGGAATAATTTCATCAATAATAAAAGATCCGACTGGTATGACTCGTTACCTCATTGACGGAACAGTCAACCCTGGTAATAGCGGTGGTCCGCTAATGAGCACAAGCGGTGAAGTTATCGGGGTAGTTAATGCAATGAGACGTGAAAGTGGCGATATACTAAGTAAAGTCCAGGGTATGTCAACTGGCGCAATATCACTTCACGGGTTAGATCTAGTTGAGCTTTATAACGCATTGGTTAGTAATTTACAGCTTGGGGTTGGCTATGCTGTACCGAGTAGTTATATACCAAAATGTCAAGGGTATGAAAGCTCAGAAGAAAATCCGATTAAAAAACAGGCAGGTAAGAAGAAATGAATTTAAAATATATACATCTAACTAACGGAAACTATCTCGGTTTTATAAGTAATAACAGCTTATTTTCTCGAGATGGCATATATTTAGGTTGGATTGACGGTAATACTGTCTGGGATAAAAATGGACAATACCGTGGTCAAATATCGGAGATTAACGACGTATTCTACATTCTTAAACACAAATTTTCCGTTAACCCCATACCTAGAGTTCCAAGAGCTCAACCAGTAGCACCAACTGCGCCTGTACCTATTTCTAATCGTACGCCAATTATTGTGCCACTGCCACTTATGGATGGCTATGATAATACCTCAACATAACAATAATTTAATACCTTAAAGAACTAATAGGAATAGAATAAGCAATAATCAGTAGTTGCGGAGTGCGTCCGCCACGGACTGCCAAGCATAAGAATTATAAAGTCTTTTAATTTTGATATACTATAATTTATGCAATCAAACTTATTATTTCAATATTGTCAAAAACTTATTATCTTATCAACTGACAAAAATTCTGTGCTATTAGCAAAGCGTAAAGATGAAGCAGATTACGATGGCATTTTCTCATTTGTTGGTGGAAAAATGGAAACAACAGACGAAGATATGATAGCTGGAATGAAAAGAGAAAAGAATGAAGAGATAGGTAGCAACACTAAGATTAAAATATTACCATACGAGACACACAATATATTTTTTCGGAAGAAGGATGGTAATAGTATGATATTACCCCATATCCCATGCGTCTTTATTTCGGGCAAAATTTCAATCAATAAGGAATACAGTGAGTACAAATGGGTACCAATTTCTAAGCTTGATAGTTTTGAGCCTAAAATAGCAAACATTCCAGAATTCGCTAGATGGGCATTACAAAAAGTAATTAGTGCTGACGATAGTAAATTTGTTGAGATTTAATAATATTTAAACTATTGCGAAGTGCGTTCACAAGGGGGCTGCCAAGCCACTTGCGTTTAAAAGTCTTTTTAATTAATATAATTGCATTCGACAATATTACGTTTAGATATTAGACTTTATAATAAGATGCTTAACTTACATAAATACAATCCAGAATATGCAAAACTATTTCAAATTGAGAGTATCAAGCTAAACAAGACGTTAAACAATATTTGCTTAGTTGAGCATATTGGCAGCACTGCAATACCTGGAGTTGGCGGCAAAGGCATAATAGATATTATGTTAGTATTCAACGATAGGGCGGATATAGAATCTGCGATTGAACTACTTAATAATGCCGGATATTTTTCATCAGCAGACAATATAAAACGAAACGGAAGAATATTTATGTCATCTACTGGTGTAAAAGAGAGCGGTGAAGGCGATATTCATTTACACTTATTAACAAAAGACAACAGTGATTATTCCCAGGCTATTATGTTTCGCAATTATTTAATTGAGTATCAAGATGCTAGACAATTATATATTGATCTAAAATATGAATTACTCAAAAAGGTTAATGGCAACAGAAAAGAGTACACAAAATTAAAAGATAACTTTATTAAAAATATAATTGATTTGGCTAAAAACGAATAATATATAAAAGTTCACTTCTAGTACGAGTAGCTATTTAAAGTCGTGAAGTGCGTCCACTAGGGGCTGCCAAGCATAAGTGTTATATTGACACTACAAAATGAATTCCTTTAATAAACTGACGGACTAGATTATAATAGTAATGTAAGTTAATAATTCATATTGGGAGGACAGTTATGTTACTAACAATAGCAATAATTTTGGTAATACTTTGGTTGTTAGGGTTTACCCTAAACATAGGTGGAGGTCTAATCCATTTACTAATCGTAATTGCACTTATCGTCTTTATTTACGACATGATAGCACGCAGACGATAGGCAATTTATTTCTTAGGCTACTCGGTTGATTTAACTAAAATAGTTCTAACTTCATACGCGATGCTCTGCCAAGCATAAGCACAATGATTAAAGACTTTTTTATAAGTCTTTTTTGCTTTAATATTATGAAAGGAGAATATTTATGAAGAAGACCAACGATACCTATTGCATCACACTCAAAGGAAAAACAATTACTGAACGTTACTATCGTGATAGCGAAGGTTGGTTAAAGATTAGTAACCGAGGCCGCGTTTTTCGTGCAACTGCAGAACAAGTGCTCAATCATCTGTTACCAGCTTTGGCGTTCAGTGATAAACTCGGTCTTATAGTCACAGTGGAACATTACGATGAACCATACTGGCAAACTCTTGAGGCTAGGGAACAGCTCTAGGAAACTCATGCTGGGATTTGCGACGTTAATATCAACAAAGTTCTAACTTTGTCTAGTATAATCTGCCAAGCATAAGCAGTATAAGAAAGTCTCTTTTTGGAGACTTTTTTGCTATGATGTTGGTATGTATCCAAATACTTTTTATCGGGTTTCAGTAAAAGCATTCATAACAAGCGATGATGGCCAAGTTTTGGTTGTAAGGGAAAATCATGATTGGTGGGACTTGCCTGGTGGCGGACTTGACCATGGCGAACTACCGCAAGACTGTCTAAAACGCGAGATTAACGAGGAGCTAGGCGTCAAAAACGCTGAAATTGGAGAAATTGCATATTCCAAAACACTTTACCTGGATAAAAGAGATGCCTGGATGATCTGGATTGTATATAAAGTAAAACTTAATACCTCAAATTTCATTTGTGGAGATGGTGTAACTGACGCAAAATACATAGATGCCCAAGAATTTGAAGACAGTGAGGATATGTTTGAAAAATCAGTCTTTGAAGTTGCGAAGTACATCTACTAGGGGCTGCCAATCATTTTAGCTATAGTAACTTTTATTTCGTAGACAATAATTATATTATTTGGCACTAACTCATTCATGAAGTGGTGGATATGCTAGAATAAATAAATGACCAATATTATAAATAACAAAGCTATTACACGGAGGTCTGATGATTTTGCCCAGTGGTACACAGATGTGGTCCGTGCTGCAAAGCTGGCCAACTACTCTTCTTTGAAAGGATTCATTATTTTCGAGCCAAACGGTTATGGTCTTTGGGAGCGTATCCAGCAGGAGCTTGACAAAAAATTCAAAGAGACCGGACACGAGAATGTCTACATGCCACTTCTTATCCCGGAATCCATGCTCGCGAAAGAATCAGAACTTCTTGAAGGATTTATGCCTGAAGTCGCTTGGGTCACTGAAGGTGGCACGAAAAAACTTCAAGAACGTGTCTGTATTCGACCTACTTCCGAAACCGTCTTTAGTGACTATTACTCAAAATCTATTTCATCTTATCGAGATCTTCCGAAGCTACTCAACCAATGGTGTAGTGTCGTTCGCTGGGAAAAAGAGACGCGCCCTTTTCTTCGAAGTCGCGAATTTCTTTGGCAAGAGGGTCATACCGCCCATGCAAATAAGGAAGAAGCCGAAGCGGAAACTATGCGAATGCTTGAAGTATACAAAACCTTCGTCGAAGACTTTCTTGCCATACCGGTTATCTCTGGACGCAAAACCGAATCTGAAAAGTTTGCCGGTGCTGACTACACTTTAACGATCGAGGCCTTGATGTATAATGGAGTATCCCTCCAAGCCGGAACGAGTCATTATTTCGGCCAAAAGTTTTCTAAAGCCTACGACATTACATTCTCAGATAAGAACTCTCAAACCGAGTACGCCTATCAGACTTCATGGGGAATGAGCACTCGTATTATTGGTGGCCTCATAATGGTCCACGGCGACGATAAAGGCCTTATCATACCACCAAAAATCGCTCCAAAACAAGTAATAATCGTCCCGATTGCTAACGAGCAAAACATCTTAGACGCAGTAGAATCAGTGCGTGAAATGCTTTTACAATCCGATGTCAAAGTCGTAGTTGATCTCTCGGAAAATTCACCTGGTTTCAAATTCGCTGAATCTGAAGTACAAGGTATTCCTATCCGACTAGAGATCGGAAAACGTGACCTAGAAAAAGGTAAGGTTACGGTCGTTCGACGTGATACTGGCGAAAAAATTGAGTTTGAGAGTGACGATACTCTACCGAAAAGCATTAAAAATATTCTTGACGAAATCCAAAAGAATCTTTTTGTAAAAGCAAAACAGCGGCTTGGTGATTTAACCTTCGAAGCACAGACAATCGATGAAGTGGAACAAATCATCAGAGAACACCCAGGCTTTGTAAAAGCAATGTGGTGCGGTGATCCTGCGTGTGAAGAAAAAATGAGAGAACGTAGTGGTATTAAATCTCGCTGTATCATCACTGGCGAAAAGCCTGTTAGTGATAACTGTGTCGTATGCGGCAAAAAGGCATCTAATCTTGTGATATGGGGTATACAGTACTAATATTTCTAGTGCTCGTCTGAGCCTGGAACCTCCTTGTTTTTTTTGTAAATATGCTATTTATTAAGACTGTGCTATAAATAACTTAATGGACTATTTTATTCATCTTGCAATATTAGTCAGTATATATTCAATATTATCTCTATCCTTGAATGCGCTTGCAGGCTACACGGGGCTTATATCAATAGCCACCTCGGCTTTTATGGGCATTGGTGCATATTCTGTGGCAATTATGCTGACGAAATTTGATCTCAACTTTTTCCTAGCTTTGAGTCTGGCAATGATCATCGTTGGCATAATCGCTTTCCTTGTCGATTTAGCATTCTCACGGTTAAGAGGTGACTATTTTACCCTTGGGTCAATGGGAATCGTTGTGATAACTTCAGGTATTTTTATAAATTGGCAATCCGTTACAAATGGCCCAGCGGGAATCGCGAACATCCCTCGCCCGAATTTATTTGGTTTTGAACTATCAGAGAATTGGCAATTTTTATGCTTGTCTATATTTCTATTGATACTGACGTACCTTGTTTGCGAATGGATTTCGAATAGTTCGTTTGGTAGAGTACTCCGAGCGATACGCGAAGACGAGAAAGCGATTGAAGTTTTTGGCTACAAGACATCTAAATATAAACTGGCGATTTTCACTATTAGCAGTGCACTAGCGGCAATGGCGGGTGGGCTATTTGCGACATATGCTATGTATATCAGCCCAGATTCGTTTATTGTCTCCGAATCGATTCTTGTGATTACTATGATAATTCTAGGCGGCCTCGCGAACAACAGGGGAGCAATCCTCGGATCCATACTTCTTGTTACCCTACCAGAGCTACTTCGCTTTGTAGGCTTACCTAGCTCAATAGCTGCAGATTTTAATCATGTAATTTACGGCCTAATCTTGATACTCCTGATGATGTACCGTCCACAAGGGTTTTTGGGCGAGTATAGAATATAGGCAAAGGTGGTAATATGCGTGTAAAGAGTTTAGTAAAATATTTCGACGGGGTAAAAGCAATCGACAAAATATCGATTCAATTTGAGTCTGGCAAAATCACAGGGCTTATTGGTCCAAATGGTAGTGGAAAGTCAACTTTAGTGGATTTACTCACGGGGTTTCTGCCCGCAGACAAGGGACTGATATTTATCGGTAAACACGTCGGTATTAAAAAAGTTCAACCTAGTAAAAACTACACCTCTGGGATCAGCCGCACTTTTCAAGATGCACGACTTTTTGAACAAATGTCAGTTCTAGATAACATATTGGTAGTATTGACAAAGAGAAGTATTCTATCGTCGATTTTCGTGCAACATCCGAAATACCTTGAACAATCTAAAGAAGTGCTTAAGAGGACAGGGCTTTGGGATAAGCGTAATGAATTAGCAATTAATCTTTCCTATGGTCAACGCAAGCTACTGGGGATCGGACGCGCTCTGGCAATGAACGCGGAAATATATTTTTTTGATGAACCATTATCTGGGCTATTTCCTGAAATGGTCATAACCGTCAAGAATATATTGCTAGAGTTACGAGGGAAAGGTAAAACAGTGATACTAATTGAACACAATATGAATTTTATTCGTGAACTTGCCGACACAATTGTTGTTCTCGAATCTGGAAGAATCCTAACCAAAGGTGAGCCCAGTGAAGTTCTTGCTAAAAAAGAAGTGATTGATGTGTATCTGGGAACATAAAACCTTTTATATAACATTGATTCAATTTAGGGCTGAAGCTAAACTTTTTATACACTTGAAAGCAGAGAGAAGTATTGTATAATGTATAATATGAAAAATATCTACAAATTTCTTACAGTGATTATAGTAATAATAATAGTAACTATTGCATCTGTCACTATTTTCCAAAACATAAAAAAAGCCGACACTGGCAAACCAGTGGTAAAGATAGGTGTTATTTTGCCATTAACAGGAGATCTAGCATTCATAGGAAAGTCGCTAAAGAGTGGCGCTGAACTCGCCGTTGACGAGTTAAAAGAAACAAAATATCGCTATGAACTCATTTTTGAGGACGATCAGATTAACCCAACAAAATCAGTTTCAGCATTAAATAAACTCGTAAGTTTTGACAATATTTCTGGCGTTATATCATTTTCTGGAACCGTTGGCCAAGCTCTTGCCCCAGTTGCGGAAAAGCTAAAAGTACCTCACTTTGCTATTTCATCCGACTTAGGGGCTGCGGTCGGAGATTATAATTATATTAATTTCGTAAGTCCAGTAGACGAAGCTAAAACATTCGTAAGCGCTCTGAAAGATAAAAACATCAAAAAGATTGCTACATTTTCTCAGTCCGGTAACTCCGGTATCAAGATGGCTTTTGACAATGTCGAAGAAGGGCTCAAAGAAAACTCTATTAAAAATACAACTGAGTACTTTAATGCTGGTGATAAGGATTTCCGCACTATTATACAAAAACTACAAGACACTAGCCCAGATATATATTTTCTACTGGCACGCTCGCCCGAAATTGAGTTGATTGCTAAACAGCTCCGTGAAGTAGGCATAACAACACCGATAACCAGCATCGAGGGCTTCGGCTTAAGCACCCAACTTAGTTTATATGAGGGGCAGTGGTTCGTAGACCCAGCAGAGCCAAGCACGGATTTCATGAAGAAAATGCAAGACAAGTACGGCAACGTTCCGTCAGTCTACGCTGCTAATGTTTACGACTCAATAAAATTGTTCGTAAAAGCAGTAGAAGGAACTGGCGACGGCTCAGCAATCCCATCAAATAGTGATATGAACAAGAACTTAAGTAAAATAATTAAGGAAAAATACGACGGCGCGGTCGGAAAAGGTTTATACTTTGACAATAATGGGGTCTTGGTTGACAAAGCCGGGATTAAAGAGATTCGCAACGGAGAAATAGTCTATATTGGTAGAAAATAGCGTAAAACTACTAAGCTTAAGGGGCATTAAAGTCCACTACGGTGGGGTTAAAGCGCTTGATTTTAAAAACGAAAAAGGCTCAACAGACTCAGTGGATATTGACGAGGGTGAAATCGTGGTATTACTGGGTCCTAACGGCGCAGGTAAATCAACTTTACTCAAGACAATGTTTGGGCTAACTCCAGTATCATCCGGGGAAATGATTTGGAAAGGCAGCAAGGTTGAGTTTAACTCCAAAAAAATGTCAGAGCTAGGTGTGTCCTATGTAGGTCAAGACAAACGCATATTTGCATCTCTGACAGTTTTAGAGAATATTGAAATTGGTGGACTCGGCCTTAGAAACCGAAATATTTTGAAAGAAAGACTTGCGGAAGTATTAAAAACTTTTCCCGACCTAAGGAGTAGACTGTATCGACGAGCAGGTGGGCTTTCTGGCGGACAACAACAAATGGTGGCCATCGCGCGAGTATTAATGGCGCACCCGAAGGTCCTGCTTTTGGACGAGCCCAGTTTGGGACTTTCTCCAAAAATACTAAAGGAAGTTCTTACAGTTGTACAAAATATAAATCGAGACAGGAAAATGGCTGTAGTGATTGTGGAACATAATATAAAATCAGCCTTGAAGATTGCCGACCGTGCATATATTTTAGATAAAGGTGAAATAGTTTTTGAAGGTAGCGCAGACGAAGCTTTAACTAACGATATTTTTATTAAGGTCTTTATGAATACAAAATGATTACGCAAATTATTATAAACACGATAATCACTGGCTCAATCTATGCCCTTGTAGCAATTGGCTTCAATTTAACATATTGTACGACACGTTTTTTTAACCTGGCGCACGGCACATTCCTGGCCATCGGAGGGTATATTTTCTTGTGGCTAACGCAAACTCATAGCCTTAACCCGATTTTATCGGTAATCATTGCTGTGATCTTCGCAGGGTTTATGGGCTGGCTTTCGGAAAAGGCAATATACAAGAAGCTACGAGATAACAAATCAACCCCTATGGTTTTAATGGTAGCTTCTATCGGTTTAATGACCATCATCCAGTCAGTGATCGCGATTTGTTTCGGGAGTCAATTCAGGATGCTTGGAATCGATTACAATTTTTCGGTATATAAAGTCTTTGGCGCAGCCATAACTATCCCGGAAATATTGATTATCGCAACACTCATCATTACAACTATTGTTCTGGCTGTTATACTTAAATACACGAAGTTTGGCAAGCAGGTAAGAGCTGTTGGTGATGACGTAGTCCTAGCGAAAGCTGTTGGTATAGATTCTGGTAAAATTATTAGCATAATTTTCTTTCTAAGCTCGGCCATTGCAGCACTGACAGGAATTCTGATTGGTCTAAACTCCGGAATCGATCCCCTCATGGGTTTTAACTGGTTGATAAAAGGTGTCATTGCAGCTATCATCGGAACGGTTGGATATATGAATGGAGGGGTTGTCGGTGCATTTTTACTGGCGTTTATTGAACAGGCTGTTATATGGCAATTTTCTGGAGAATGGAAAGACGCTATTGCGTTCTTTGTTCTGATTTCATTCCTTATTCTTCGACCAAATGGTATTTTTAGCAAAAGAAGTTCCCATCGTTGATCCTATTCGAAGCATATACGGGCCGTGGCGAGGGTGACAAACCCAGTACGTTGGAGCAAGCGATAAGTAGGGCGAATATGCCCATAACATTTTTAATTTCCAGGATTGGGCTTACCGTCGTCATATTGTCACAAATGGAACATCATATACCCAATCGTGTGGATGTTGTCGTACCGGAACCCAGTATCGAGACTGAGATAGAATGCTTTAAATTAACTGATTTAGTATAGAGGACGAGGAATCCTTAATCAGTAGACACTTGAGCGGTAATCCTAGGGAGGGTCTACCACAACATGATGCAGATGCCATCTTTCGAGCAATACTCAGTGGAACACGCGATGAGTATTAACACTATTGATACCGACTAGAGATATGTTACTACGCCGATACGTACTTGCTTTTCAGGCAACTTGAGTGTATTATTATATAAAAATATAATGAGGTGAATCATGGCTGAACGACAAAAGGAAAAAGGCTTCACGCCAAGAGAAGAAAACTTTTCGTCTTGGTACAATGAAGTTATTCGTCAAGGTGGCCTCATTGACGAGGGGGTTACACAGGGTACTTGGGCGTTTCTACCAAGAGCTGCTTCTATGTGGAACAACATACGTGGCGAGATGTCTACCCGAATGTCCGATCTGGGGGTAGATGAGATTATATTGTCTACCTTATTCCCACTATCATTGTTACAAAAAGAGAAAGAGCATGTCGAAGGATTCGCACCAGAAGTGTTCCTTGTTACCCAAGCTGGTAGTAAAGAGCTTACCGATCCCCTGGTTGTTCGTCCCACTTCAGAGGTCGTCGTGTCTGAATATCTGTCCCGATGGATTTCGAGCTACAAAGATCTTCCAATGATGGTAAATCAGTGGGGAAGCGCGTTTAGATCGGAAAAAAGGCCACGACCCTTTCTTCGGACAACTGAATTCCTCTGGCAAGAGGGTTATTCGGCGCACGCTACACCAGAAGAATCAGAGCAACACGCAAAAGATATGGCTATGTTTTATGGCAGGTTCCTACTTGAGCACCTATCAATTTACGGGATTGTTGGCGAAAAGTCCGTCAATGAACGTTTTGCGGGAGCAAAAAACACTTACACCGTCGAAGCACAGCTCGGTGGCAAGGCTCTACAATTAACCACATCGCATGATTTAGGCGATAATTTCGCTGCTTCACAGAACGTAACTTACACAGACCAAGCTGGCGAGATTAGAAATGTATTTCAAACTAGCTGGGGATCAACAACACGTATGATCGGTGCTACAGTTATGGCGCACGGTGATAACAGAGGTCTGGTATTACCACCTCAGGTAGCACCTGAACAAGTAACGATAATTCCAGCGTGGCGTGATGGTAGCGAAAGAGATAGCGTCACTGAGTATTCACAGCTTGTATTCTCAGCCATATCGGCAAGATCAAAAATCGCTAAAAGAGAACTAGGAGAAAGATTAGGTGCGGTCAGATATGCGGTCGAAAAAACTGGTAGTCCATTGCAATTTATCGTCGGCCCAAGAGAGATAGAGTCAAGGACGGTAAGCTATCAGGTAAGACATAGCGGCGAAAAGGGTGAAATCCCAGTTGATCAACTTGACGAGCGAGTTAAAACTATTCTTACTGACATAAGCGGCCAGTTACTGAATAAATCACGAGAATCTCAATTGGCATCAATAGTTGAAGTGGGCGACAGAAAACAGATGATTGAAGTTATAGAGGATGGAAAAATGGCCCTAGCAGGTTGGAGTGGCGATGCAAAAGACGAAAAAACCCTTAAACAAGAAACTGGGATATCGCTTCGATTACACCCCGATGGCTATGACGAACTTCGGGACCCTGTTTCGGGTAAGCCCGGAAGAGCGACGATATTTGCAAAAGCGTACTAATATTTGACACTCTTATATTTTCATCTTCCCTAAACTTCTTATTGCTATTGAATACATTGGCAAGCGGGTCCGTAAAGTATTCTACTGCAGGAAGCTCTTCTGGTCTTTTCATAAAAACTCTTATCGCCTCACATTCCTTGGGAGAAAATGCTATTTCTTCGACGTTAAAGCTAACTGTTCCATCACGACTAGCAAGTAATCCATTATGTTTATGCTTTCTTAGAAAACTAGTTGTATCACAAAAGGTTTGGTAATCGTCCACCTGCCCCTGCCAAAAATAATCTTGAACTTCTTGTTCAGGATTATTTTTGATTGGTGCCCGTGAACCGAACCACGATCCAACGGCGAAGCCGTTGTAGATCGTGAGTTCGAATTCTGTCAAATCTATTGATTTTACAGAATTTAGCCGATGTTATAACTAGAAGCGAAGCGAATAGCTATAACATCGAAGCGTTGGACACGTGCCCCTACCAAGAAGCTTATGCTTAAAATGATTTTACTGTATTCGAGATCTTTTTTTGTTATAATATCAACATATGAAAGAGGTTATTTTCTCCACTGGCAATGTGGCAAAATTAAGAGAGGCTACTGAGGCTTGTGCTCCTTTCAAAATTAATATTATTCAACAAAAGCTAGACATAGACGAGATACAGTCACATGATCCATTGAAAATCGCTATGGAAAAAGCAAGAAAAGCGTATAGCCTTATACTTAAACCCGTAGTAGTTAATGATTCATTTTGGAAAATTCCTGCCCTAAATGGTTTTCCAGGTGGATATATGAAAGATGTTATAAGGTGGTTTTCTTCCGAAGATTATATCAATCTCATGCGAGTTAAAACTGACCGTAGAGTTTGTGTCACGGAGTGCATAGTCTACAAAGATGAGACGATAGAGAAGTTAATTACAAAAGAGTTTTGGGGGGCGATAGCAGAGAAGCCTTATGGTGTAGGAAACTCGATTGATCAAGTCGCAATTTTCAACGGCATGACTCTAGGCGAGCACCATCAATTAGGAAAATTAGCCTTTGATCCAAAAGATTATATTTGGAATGACTTCGCAGAGTGGTTTTCTAACTACGATAACTAGATTTTTATAATCTAAAAGTTGCGAAGTGCGTCTACTAGGGACTGCCAATAGTGCTTTTTCACAATTTAGCGCCTTAAATAGCTCATTTACCTCTGGTAATCGAGCTATTTTTTGTGTTCCATCTTTTATTTCTTATTATGCCAGTGCTTTGCCGAATAGAACTCTAAAATATGCAACTCGGTTGTAATCCCTAAACCATTAATTAGAGAAATCTTATTATATAGAACTGACGATATTTCGAACGGCTATTAAAAGTCACCCCGAGGGGTGACTTTATTAAATTCTAAATTAATTTTATCTACAAACGTTTATTTCGTTCTTTGGCAATTATAATCTTTGCTTCGGCTTTAGCTTTTTCAACCTCACCTTCAATTCTTTGTTTCGTGATGTCGACTTTTTTAGCGACTTTCTTT
>Ga0209538_1000104_pt1 | contig 48448 bp, 42 predicted proteins | sample BarGraNGADG00211_2_FD_184492 | JGI IMG/M metagenome (GOLD analysis project Ga0209538, IMG submission 184492) | Arctic peat soil microbial communities from Barrow, Alaska - Barrow Graham LP Ref core NGADG0004-211 (SPAdes) (version 2) | ecosystem: Environmental > Terrestrial > Soil > Wetlands >... | reverse complement strand
TCATTGGCTAATTTCACAATCGGCTCCAGATCGGACTTTTCCTTGGAAAGGTCCACTATCGTTTGATAGTCATCTGCCGTTTGAGCTAGTTTGTCTTCGATGTCTCGGTAGCGCGAAAGGATCGCCTTCATTTTTTCAATCATTTTTTACCTGCCTGATAGGCGGCGATTATACCACGCAGGCAAGCGCTCTGCTGCCAACCATTTTGCAGGGAAATACCCGTTATAATGGTTGGAATGCAGCTATATTTCATCCGCCACGGCCAATCCACTAATAATGCTCTCCCCGACGATTTTGAGGACAATGGCTCAAGCAATCGTTCAGAAGACCCTGATCTTACACCAATAGGCTTGCGTCAGGCTCATTTGACCGCGGAAGCGCTTGCCTTAAGGAATACAACATTGCCGATTCCCCACACTCCCTACGGGGATGTAGATTTCCAGAATAGACAAGCTTTTGACCTTACTCACCTCTACTGCGGGCTGATGGTTCGCGCAGTACACACTGGTGCCATTATTGCTGACCGCCTTGGTTTACCGCTGGTCGCGCATGTGGATATGCATGAATGTGGTGGTATTTACCTCCATAGAGAGGTCAATAACAGCAAAGTGATTGAGATCACTCACGGTAAAGGCCGTTCCTGGTTTGCCAAGAATTATCCCAATCTGCAATTTGTCTCACCCATTGCCGAGGAGGGTTGGTGGCCTGGTGGAAAGGAAGATTATCCTCCCCGCATGGAACGGGCTTTCAGAGTCATCGAATTCCTGAAGAATCGCCATGCCGGTACAAATGACCGGATTGGTATTATCACCCATGGCAGTTTTTTTGCGATTCTTTTCCGCGCCTTCTTCAAATTGGACTTGCATATTCTGCGAACTGCCGATCAGCCCTACCGCCTGATTTATAACAACTGTGGCATCACCCGCTTTAACGTCGATAATCCGCGCTTTATTGAGTTGGTTTACCTCAACCGCATATGCCACCTGCCAGACGAACTCATTACCTGAGGCACCCATGTTCGTTGGTCTTGAAATTCTTCTGATTTTCATCCTCATCCTGGTAAATGGTCTTTTCTCCATGTACGAGATGTCCATGGTTTCTTCCCGCAAGATCCGCCTTGAACAAATGGAGGATGCCGGCGATGAAAGCGCCAGGAACGCGCTCAAACTGCTTTCCACTCCAAACCGCTACCTTTCAACCGTCCAGTTTGTTATTACCTTGATCAGTATCCTCTCCGGTGCTTTTGGCGGTGCCCGACTCGCCAAACCCCTGGCCGCTTACTTTCAGCGCCTGGGTTGGTTCGGTACCGGCGCCGAAGGATGGGCTCTGACCTTTATCGTCATCCTGGTTACCTTCTTTTCTCTCGTGCTCGGAGAACTGGTTCCCAAAAGGATTGCCCTTGGCAATCCTGAACGCATAGCTGCGCGCTTCTCGGGGATCATGAGTGTTTTTGCCCAGGTTGCCCGCCCGATGGTCTGGTTCCTCAGCGCCGCCACCAATTTTTCTCTCAAACTGTTCCGCATCAAGCAAAAACCCCAACCGGTGGTAACCGCGGAAGAAATTAAGCTCCTGATTGAAGAAGGTGCTCAACAAGGAATTTTTGAAGCCAAAGAGCAAGACATGGTTTCAGCTGTCTTTCGGTTTGGCGATCGCCGGGTGGATGCCATCATGACCCCTCGCACAGATATTGTCTGGATTGATCTAGATGACCCGAAATCCGAAATCATCAATAGCCTGAAGTCTTCGGCCTTTTCCCGAGTTCCGGTTGCCCATGGCAGTCTGGACCAGGTGGTTGGTATGGTCTATTTGAAAGACTTAATCGGTGTGGACATGGGATCCCCGGACTTCAACCTTCAAAGCTACGCGCAAGAACCCCTATATGACCTGGAAAGCACCAGAGCACTCCATGTTTTCGACCAATTCCGCCTGACTGGCAAGCATCAAGCCCTGGTTCTTGATGAATACGGCGGTGTACAAGGGATCGTCTCGCTCTACGACGTGCTCGAATCCATTATGGGCGACATTCCCAATGATGAACTTGATATTGAGCAGGATGCTTTTCAACGCGAGGACGGCTCGTGGCTTTTTGATGGCCTTCTACCAATCGATGAACTAAAAGAAAAATTGGATTTGGACGCCTTACCTGATGAATCCAGAGCTGGCTATCACACCCTGAGTGGATTTGTTATGAACCAACTTGGCGCGATCCCGCGTATCGGTCAGTCCTTCATCTGGGATAATCTGCGTTTCGAGGTCGTGGATATGGATGGCCACCGCGTGGACCGTGTGATGGTCAGTGATGCCCCCACCGACAACCAGGAACCGTCAGCCTAATCCTTCGACCAGCGTGTGTACATGGCATGCGAAATCACATGCCCTGCTGATTTATCCACCGTTACCAACTCGCCAGTTTCCGTCTTACCCCTTTCTCCCATCACTTCGACAACGGCTTGCTCAGTTAACAATGCAGAAGCCCGAATGGCATAAGCGGTGATCACCAAAAAATCTGCATCGTTGCCCATCAAACCGCGGCACGCCCGCATCAATTCTGGTATCTTCTTAAAGAAATCCCAAACTTCCCCTGAGGTACCCCTGCCGAATTTGGGTGGGTCCAGCACGATGCCTTGATACTTGCTGCCTCGGCGTACTTCCCGTTCAGCAAACTTCAGAGCATCTTCAGCTATCCAGCGTACAGGCTGGCTTTCCAGACCGGAGAGCTTATAGTTGTAATTTGCCCAGGTGATGGCGTGCTTGGAGGCATCCACATGCGTAACCTCCGCGCCAGCTTCCGCACAGGCCAGGGTGGCCAAACCCGAATACCCAAACAAGTTCAACACTCTAAAGGGTTTGCCTGCTTTGCGGATGCGTTTTTGCATCCAATCCCAATTGCTGGCCATTTCAGGGAACACACCAATATGCCGTGAATTTGCTAATTGAACTTGAAACTGGAGATTTTTATAACGCATTTCCCAGGATTTTTCGATTGGCTTAAGAAACCGCCACGAAGCGCCATATTCTGCTTTTTCTTCGACCATAATCGCATCAGCTTTGTCCCAATCTTCAGTCTTGAGTGTTTTTTCCCAGACTGCTTGTGGCTCAGGGCGGATAAGGATGTGTTTGCCGAAGCGTTCCAGGGCTTTGCCCCTACCGCTATCCAAAAGCTCGTAATCCTCCCAGCCTTGCGGGGCGGAAAGATGAATAATAGTGGAAAGAAAATCGTGTTTTGTCATTTTTTTACCTTAGGATACTGAAGATTTGCGTTGATAGAAAAAAAGTTGCCAGTGCGATAGCCAAAGCGCGTTGGTAGATGGCAAATATCAACTGGATGTATGTTTCAGTTTGGATGGTTGTGCGCCGGCTGAATTGCGGGTAAACCATTATCAAGAAGAGTACCAGTATCAGGAATGAAACCCAAGCTGGCACTAAACCAGAAAAAGTAAATGTAAAAAGGGTTGTAATCACAATTAAGACCAACACAATCATAATCCCAAGGGAAAGTTTCGGCCTGGAGATACCGACTGCAAGACTCTTTTCCTGGGAATCGATCATTGTGTAATAAGCGGCGTATGTCAGGAAAAATGCCAGGCTGCCTGTGACCAAGCTGCTGTTTCCAAAATGATTTGAACTTAAGTTGGCTGCTCTGAGGAAGGGCAAAAAACTGGTGAGGATTGAAAAGCCCAGGGCATCCAAAAACAAGCTTTGCCGCAGTCTCAGGGCATGATGGAAGTAAAAAACTCCCACAAGCAGCAGACCCAGGTTTACCAGCAGTGTACCTTGGGAGCTAATGCTACTGAGTAATAGCCCAAGAAGAGCCAGTACCAAACTCAGTTTCCAGGCAACAGGTATGGAAAGATGCCCTTTCGAAATAGGGTTGTCAGGGTTTTTTCCTTCTGGCAGTGCGTCCAGTGGCGCGTCTTCAATGGATCCAAAGGTAAAAACCGCCATGACAAGACAAAAAATGCCCAGGCTGCTGCTCATCCGGGCGAGGATTGGCTGGCTGGATGAGATTAACCACCCCAAACAGATGCTGGAGGCTACCGGCCAAAATATAGTGGCGGTTTGAGTGAGCCTCAGTAATTTGTGAATTAAATATTTCATGGTCTTGAAAAGTATACCAAGCGCTTACCCGGATTTGAATCAAAACCAGGATATTGAAGCAGAAGCCGATTAGAATTCGTTTAGCAAATTACCGGAGGTATTTATGGACTTTGACCGCTTGATTGATCGCTGCAGTACAGAAAGCTTACGCTGGCACATTTACCCAGACGATGTGCTGCCGCTATGGGTGGCAGATATGGATTTTGAAAGCCCTGAATGCGTCATTAAAGCCCTCCATGAGCGTGTAGACCATGCCATCTTTGGCTATGGTCTGCCCCCTTTTGGCCTAAAGGAAGTCTTTGTTAAGCGCATGCAGAACCTCTACAACTGGCAGGTCACCGACCCCCAGCTCAGCTTTGTCCCTGGCGTGGTCACCGGTTTCAATCTTGCACTGCGTGCCCTTTGCCAGCCGGGTGATTCGGTCATCTTCTTTACCCCAGCTTACCCACCCTTTTTCTCCGGCCCCAAATCTTCCAGTCTGAACGTCGTTGAGTGCCCGATGCTCGAAAGTCCGGATAGCGGCTACAGCATTGATTTTGAGCTCTTCGAGCGCTTAATCGTCAACCACCATGTCAAAGTCTATATCCATTGTGATCCCCAAAACCCGACTGGCCGTGCCTTGACTCGCGCAGAACTTGAAAAGCTGGCCGAAATCCTGCTGCGCCACGAAGTTTTCACCTGTTCAGATGAAATTCATTGCGACCTGGTTTATGATGGTCGTAAGCACATTCCCTTTGCTTCCCTCTCCAAAGAAGTATCTGACACTACCCTCACGTTTATGGCCCCCAGCAAAACCTTTAACGTTGCCGGCCTTTACGCCTCTGTAGGCATCATTCAGAATGAAGCTCTGCTGGAGCAATTCAACGTTGCGCGTGCTGGATTTGTAGGCTCGCCTGACTTACTCTCCCTCACCGCGGCCAAAGCTGCCTATGAAGGCGGAGCTGAGTGGCTGCAGGCATGCTTGGCTTACCTGCAGGCTAATCGCGACTGGTTGGTTGAGAATATTCATGCCCACTTGCCAGGAGTCAAAGCTACATGTCCTGAGGCCACCTTTCTGATGTGGCTTGATTGCCGTGATACTGGCCTTGAAAGCCCGTACAAATTTTTCCTTGAAAAAGCACGTGTCGGACTCAATGACGGCACTGCTTTTGGGCAGCAATATGCTCAATTTACTCGCCTGAATTTTGGCACACCCCGTGCCAACCTTGAAAAAGCCGTCAGCGCGATGGAAAAAGCCTTGAAAGAACGCTAATGCTCCTTAATTCTCCATCAAACGGGTGCATATAATTCCTGGCATGTACGCTACACCTGCCAGCGATGACGCTTTACGGAAAGATCAATACAGAACTGCCTCTAACCTCAACGCGCGCATTCGTTTGCACAAACTTTATTCAACCGCGGCTGAATCCTGGGATAGTTTTGTCCTCTCCAATCTGCAGCTCTCTCCCGGAGATACTGTGCTGGAACTTGGTTGCGGCAATGCCAGCCAAACCCGGAACAACCGCGTTGCTTACCCTGTTTCGCTACGTTATTTCCTGGCAGATTTTTCCTTCGGCATGCTGCAAGAAGCCGTTTCAGAGCTGAAATATGACCCCCGTTTCTCATTTTCGGTCCAGGATGCCCAAGCTTTGGCTCTTCCTGAGGGGACCTTTAATTGCATTACTGCCAATCACATGCTTTACCATGTCCTTGATATCATGCTGGCCTTAAAGGAAATCAAGCGGCTCCTCAAACCAGGCGGGCGTTTGATGGCTGCCACTAACGGGCATGGCCACATGCAGGATCTCGACCAACTGGTCCAAGGTTTATTCCCTTCCGCTCTTCTGCTGCATACGTTCCATTCCCACTTCAATTTGGAAGAGGGCATGGACCTGATTAAGTCTGCGTTTGGAAATTGCACACTGAAGACTTACCCCTCCGACTTGTGGGTAACGGAAGCCCAGCCGCTAACGGATTATGTTTTATCTTTAGGTGGCTTTCTCACCACCCAAATCAGTTGCTCTCCACAAGAGCTAACCCTTTATTTCCAGAGGCTTATTGATGCAGAAGGCGGCATCAAGATCCGGAAATTTACCGGGTTGCTCTTGGCAACAAAGTAAATATTTATTGTATTTAGATACGCAAATAAGTGACGGCGATCACAACCAGGGCTAAGATGGCGCAATAAATCGCGAAAGGCAGCAACGATTTGCCCCTTAAATAGCCTATGAACCACTTGATTACCAGGTAACCAACCAACCCCGCCAGGATAAAGCCAATCAGTACCAAGCCTGCCATCTGCCCAACATTAGGCACATCCAGCAAATCCTTTACTCCCAGAATCCCTGCAGCCAGCATAATTGGAACCGACATCAGGAAGGCGAACCTGGCCGCGCCTTGGCGGTCAAACTTACGAAAAATGCCCCCTGAAATCGTAGCGCCAGATCTGGAAATTCCAGGAAAAATGGAAAGTGCCTGAAATAAACCGATCATAAGCGCATCTGTAGTGTTCAAACCACTCAGCAGTCTACCCTGTTTGCTTCGTTCAACTTGCCGATGAAAAAGTTCTGCCGAAGTCAGTAAAATCGCCGTCACAAACAAAAATACAGCCGTCAACATCGGGCTGGCAAAGGCGGCTTCCACCTTATTCTTCAAAAGCAAACCCGCAATCCCAGCCGGAATGGTCGCCAGGATCAGATACCAGCCCATGCGGCTATTCTGGTCTGCAAAAGGTTGGCGCATCTTGATCCCGTGTATCCAGGCCTTAATAATTTCCCATAGGTCTTTGCGGAAATAATAGATCACCGCTGCTAATGTGCCCAATTGAACTAATACATCAAAGACAAACGCAAAGCCCTGGTCCAAATTCCAACCAGCCAGGTAAGGCACCAGCACTAGGTGTGCAGAGGAAGAAACAGGCAGAAATTCGGTCAAACCCTGCACAATTCCTAAAATAATGGCTTGGATTACTGTCATTTTCTGACCTCTGGTTTTTGATTTTGGTGAATCTTTTTGAAAGCATCCCCGGCATATTGTTCAAATTTGCCTTCGAGGATGGCTTCTCGCATTTCTTTTGTCAGGTTGATGAGCGTGTGTAAATTATGGATGGAAAGCAAGGTGGCTGCCAGCATTTCCTTGGCGTTGACCAGGTGGCGCAGATATGCCCGGCTAAAATGCCTGCAGGTATAACAGGTGCAATCCGGGTCAATTGGGTTCGGATCCTGGGTGTAGAGCGCGTTTTGAAGATTCATGCGGCTATAACGGGTCATGGCGGTGTTATGCCGGGCCAACCGGGTCGGCAGGACGCAATCAAAGATATCCATACCGTGCTTCACGCCTTCAATCAAATCTTGCGGAGTCCCCACCCCCATCAGGTAGCGGGGTTTATCTTCGGGCAGAATTTCATTGACAATTTCCAGGGTTCCGTACATGTCATGTTTACTCTCACCGACTGAGAGCCCACCGATGGCAGACCCTGGTAAGCCCAAAGCGCTCACAAATCGAGCTGATTCCTCCCGCAGTTGGGGGTCCACGCCCCCTTGCACGATGCCAAATAACGCTTGATCAGGCCGTTTTTTAGCCTCAACACAGCGCAAGAGCCAGGCATGCGTGCGTTCCATGGCAGCGCGGCTCACCTCAGGTGTGGTTGGGTCGGAACATTCATCGAAAGCCATAATGATGTCCGCTCCCAAGTTTTCCTGGATGGCCATGGAAATTTCGGGGCTTAAACGCTTCATAGAGCCATCAATATGGGATTTGAAGGTCACACCCTCTTCGTCGATTTTTCTGATTTTTGCCAGTGAAAAAACTTGAAAGCCGCCTGAATCCGTCAGCATTGGCCCCGGCCATTGCATGAATTCGTGCAATCCGCCCATTCTAGCCACAAGGGTATCCCCTGGGCGGAGGAATAAATGATACGTATTCGCCAGTACCAGCCTGGCTCCAAGTTCAGTAAGTTGGGCTGGGGTAATGGCTTTTACGGTTGCCTGTGTACCCACTGGGGCAAACACCGGCGTTTGCAGAATCCCATGAGGCGTTAAAAATTCGCCCACACGGGCTTTACCTTCAGTAGCAAGTGTTTTCCATTCAAACATCGTCCCGTAATTCTATAACAAATTCTTAGCTTGCCAAAGTCCAGGTTCTTGAAAGTCACTAATGCACGGCAATCTGTTCATTTCTGGCTAAGCGTGCGCAAAGGTTTCTTGGTTACCTTTTCAAGTATAATTTCTGGCATGCAAACGCGTGAAAACCAGCTAAAATTCTGGCAATTTTTACCTGCCAGTCTCTTGTTTTTTCTCGCCGGAGGCGCAGGCCTTTTCTATACCATTACTAAAATGGTTCCTCAAATCGGCCCCCGCTGGCTCTTTTTCTTCTGTCTGGTCATGGCGATTGCCGGCCTGATGACGATGCCTATCTTTTTCCTGCACAAACGGTTCCCGTCCATGCCTGCCGTGGAAGCCCTCCCCATCCTCCGGGAGTCGGTCTTTGTTGGGGTTTTCGTTGCCAGCCTGGTTTGGCTGCAGATTGGCCGAATGCTTTCACCTGGCCTTGGGCTGATCTTAGCCATTGCCATTGTACTGGCTGAATTCCTCATCCGTCTTTGGGAACGCAGCACCTGGAAGCCGCGCTGAGTGCATTATGTCAGATTTACGCGCCATACCTTCTGTCAACAAAGTCCTCGAACAACCTGAAGTTCAAGCACTTAGCTCTTATTACGGCCGGGATCTGGTCACTGATCAAATTCGCAAAATTGAATCATTCATTCGCCAAACTCCCACTTCTCCCGCTGCCAATCTCGAATCAATTCTGAGCGAATTGGAAAATCGCCTGGTAGAATTTGATGCCACCCGCATTCCTCGGCTTATCAATGCCACTGGTGTAATCTTGCATACCAATCTGGGTCGTGCTCCGTTGTGCAAGGCGGCTTTGGAGGCCATCGCCAGTCAAGTCAATGGCTACCAGGCGCTGGAGTTTGACCTTGAAAGTGGTAAGCGCGGCCAACGCGGCGAATCTGCTGAAGTCCTGCTCACCCAACTGACCTCCGCGGAGGCGGCTCTCGTTGTCAATAACAATGCCTCCGCTATCATGCTGACACTTTCAGCCTTATTAAAAGGCAAACAAGTCGCCATTTCACGTGGACAGATGGTGGAAATCGGCGGCGGTTTCCGCATGCCGGAAGTTTTCCGTCAATCCGGAGTCAAACTGATGGAAGTCGGCACCACAAACCGCGTCAGGCTGGCGGATTATCAGGAAGCCATTGACGCTGACGCCAAAGCCCTGCTGGCTGTCCACCCATCCAATTACAAGATCAGTGGTTTTGCCGAAGCTCCCGCGCTGGAAAAAATTGCTGCGCTTGCCAAATCAGCCGGGATACTTTCCATTTTTGACTTGGGATCCGGCGCATTATTGGATACCAGCCAATTTGGCCTTGCTCATGAACCCACTGTGCAGGAAGCTCTGGCGGCGGGTTTTGACCTGATCTGTTTTTCCGGCGATAAACTCCTGGGCGGGCCGCAATCAGGCATCATCCTCGGCCGCGCGGACCTGATTGCCAAACTGAAAAAACACCAGCTTCTGCGCCCTTTACGCGCAGACAAGCTTTGCCTGATCGCGCTCGAAGCCACACTCACGCAGTACCTTTACGGGCGTGCGCTCGCTGAAATTCCGGTTTGGCAAATGCTCAGCCGCTCAGTCGATTCAATTCTGCGGCAAGCCCAGTACCTGCAAAATCAACTTGGAGCAGGCGCACTGCTTCCCGGTTTCTCCACCGTCGGTGGCGGCAGTCTGCCTGAGGAAACCTTGCCCACAACTTTGCTTGGTTTTTCTTTGAAACCTGAAAAAATGCTTGCGCTTCTCCGTGGAGGGTCCCCGGCCGTTATTGCCCGCATCGAAAACGGCCAACTGGTCATTGACCCTCGCACCATCCAACCAGATGAAGAAGAAGCAGTGCTGTACACTCTCAAAATATCCTTAGCCAAATTGAAGAGGTAAAAACCATGCTCGAACGATTAGAAAATTTAATGGAAACCGCTGGCGCACACGCTCTGTGGGTTACCGGTCCAGCCCAACACAACCCTTCGATGGTCTATTTCACGAGTATCTGCCACTTGAGCGTTGCTGACCTATTTCTCATCAAAGGCAAGCAACCTGTCATTATTTGCGGACCTATGGAACGCGAAGAAGCAGCCAAATCTGGTTACAAACACCTTTCATACAGTGATTACGATTTGCGCCCTCTCCTGAAGGAAACCGGAGGGGACCGGGCAAAAGCCAACGCTTTGCGTTATCTGCAGATTTTCAAGGATATTGGCCTTGAAGAAGGTAAAGTGCTCGTTTACGGCCAAAAAGAAGTCGGCCCCATGATCAGCCTTACCCAAGGTTTGCATGACCTCAATCCTCGCCTCGAATTCCAAGGGGACAACCAGGATGCGGTGCTCCTCGAAGCCCGTTCTCTCAAGCGCCCGGACGAAATTGAACGCATCCGCCGGATGGGAGAAATCACCACCCGGGTGGTGGGCAACACCCAGGAATTGCTCTCTTCCTCCAAACTGGATGGAGAGATTCTCGTTAAATCAGATGGCAGCCCCCTGAAGTTGGGAGAAGTTAAAGCCCAAATCGACCTCTGGCTGGCCGAGTACGGGGCTGAAACCCCTGAAAACACCATTTTTGCACTCGGGCGTGATGCCGCCCTCCCGCACAGTATCGGCAACCCAGAAGACACCATGTGCCTGGGAAAAACCATCGTGTTCGACATTTTCCCCTGTGAAAAAGGCGGTGGATATTTTTACGATTTCACCCGCACCTGGTCGCTTGGCTTCGCCACGGATGAGGTGCAGGCTACCTTCAATCAGGTCAAGCAGGTCTACGACACCCTAATCAGTGAGCTTGAATTTGGACGCAACCCCAACTACCTCCAACAGCGTACCTGTGACCTCTTCGAAGCCATGGGGCATGCAACCATCCGCCAGGATCCACGCATAGAATCCGGTTATGTACACGGTATCGGCCACGGTGTAGGCCTGGACGTCCATGAAAAACCGTGGTCCAGTTACCCGGATGACCCAAGCAATAATTTGCAGGCTGGTTCTGTATTTACCATCGAACCCGGGTTATACTATCCTCAAAAGGGATACGGAATCCGCCTGGAAGATACCTGGTATTGCGATGCCAATGGAGCCTTCCATAAGTTTGCTGACTATCCCATGGACCTGATTGTCCCGATGAAAGGCTGAGGCCATGAAAAAAGATAATCTGCGCATCTTGGGTATCGAAAGTTCATGCGATGAGACCGCCGCTTCGGTGGTGGAGTCCGGCCGGTTGGTACATTCCTCTGTAATAGCCAGTCAGATCGATCTGCATGCGCAGTACGGCGGTGTTTACCCTGAGTTGGCCTCACGCGAACATGTGAAGGCCATTTACGCAGTTACCAACGAAGCTTTGCAGCAAGCTCATATGCAAATTCGAGATTTGGATGCCATAGCGGTTACGCGTGGTCCTGGTCTGGCAGGCTCCCTGGTTGTTGGGGTCAATTTTGCCAAAGGCTTGGCAGTCGGTTCCAATTTGCCGCTCTACCCCATCAGTCACTTGGAAGGCCATCTCTATGCCGCCTGGTGCAGCCCCGCCGATACAAAACCTGGCCCTGAGCCCAAGTTTCCGCTGGTTGCGTTGCTGGTTTCTGGCGGCCACACCGAGCTCTTGCTCATGACTGGTCACTTGCAATATCAACTGCTTGGTTCCACCGTAGATGATGCTGCAGGTGAGGCTTTTGATAAAGTGGCCCGCCTTCTGGATCTTGCTTATCCGGGTGGCCCCTCCATCCAAAAAGCAGCTGTTAACGGAAATCCCAAGGCTTTCAACTTTCCCAAAGCTAAATTGGATTTGCCCTGGAACTTCTCTTTCAGTGGTGTCAAGACGGCGGTTTTGAGGGTGGTGAACGACCTCAAAACCAATGTGCGTCCGTTGCCTGTAGCCGACATCGCTGCGTCCTTCCAGGCTTCCGTGGTTTCAGCCCTCTACGATAAAACGATCACTGCTGCAACTGAGTTCGGAGCCAAGGAAATTATCGTCGCTGGCGGGGTCAGCGCCAATAAAGCCCTGCGTGAAGCCTTCCGCTCTCAGACAAAATTCCGGGTTCATATTCCTGCGCTCAATCTTTGTACAGATAATGCAGCCATGATTGCTGCTGCTGCTTATCGACACATGGCCAATGGCGAGCCCGGCAGCCTCGATTTTGATGTACTGCCCAACTGGCCTTTGGACACCCTGGTTAAAGCCTAATTATCCAGGAACAAGGAAAATCATGAGAAAAGTTGAGGCACCAGGCAAGAAGTACAAGCCCAGGCCGAAACCGGTACTCATCACCAAGGAAGTCGACCCTAATCGTTGCAAACCAACCCGGCCAGGTTTGGTTTTACAATTTGGACAATCCTGCCCTTTTTGCCAAGAAGGACTTGCAGCTTACGATAACAACCTCAACTTGTACTGCCCGGCTTGCGGCAAGGTGCAAACCGGAACATATACCTGATAACCCTCCAATGCCCAACCCGGTGGGTTGGAAGAAAGGCAAAATATGATTGTAAAAGTAGTTTGGAAAGAAAAAATGCACCTGACGGGCACAGCTGGTTCCGGCCATATTGTCCAGTTGGATAGTTCAGAACAAGGGGGCGGACAAAACTTGGGTTTTCGGCCCATGGAAATGGTGGCTATGGGGGTAGCTGGTTGTTCCAGTATGGATGTTATTTCCATACTCCGGAAATTAAGGGTCGATTTCAACGGCTATGAGGTTGAAGTTGCAGTGACCAGCGCCACCGAATATCCCAAGGTGTTCACTGATATGCATTTTACCTACCGGGTCACCGGCCACAACGTCCAGAAGGAAGATGTAGAAAAAGCTGTCGACCTTTCAGAGACTAAATATTGTCAGGGCATTGCCATGATGTCAAAATCCGCCAAAATCAGCCACACGATTGAGGTTATCGAGGATGTTGGCATTCCCTGCTGATTTCTCAACAAATGCTCAACAAGCCCGGTAAAACCGGGCTTTTATTTGTTCATTATCCTCGTAGGCAAGGTTGAAAAGCTTTCCATTTTCTTTCTTGGTCGTTAAAAATTACATTTCCCCATTCTGGTAGAATCCTCTTGGAAGTAAAATGCTCAAAGGTAAGCTTTCCACCTCTTTTCTCCTCATTATGCTGGCGATTGCGCTGGTTTTTTCTGCTTGTTCCCCAAAAAGTACTTCTCCAACACCAGATCTGATGGCCACCTCGGTTCAACAAACCATTGAAGCTAGCCAAACCCTTGCATCGCCTGAATTCGAACCAACCCCAACCGATTCCCCCGCTGCTACTCCTACCACCCAGCCCATACCCCAAAATAGGACGCATTACCAGCTCAATCTCACCCTCAATTACTACTCCAACGTCGCGGATGTCACTGAAACCATAACCTTTACTAACCGCAGCACCAAACCATTATTGGAAATTGTTTTGGCCATCCCACCGCGGAATTTCCCCGATAGCTATCACCAGAAGATGCTAACCGGTCCGAGCGTCCAGGGCTTTCTCGAAGATGGCCAGATCACACGAGTTAAACTCTCCACACCCCTTGAACCGGGGGCGCAAACCCAATTACACCTGGAATTTCGCCTCGTCCTGCCTGAAAACGAAGGCACCTATGGTATTGTCCACCGCCAAACCAATTTATTCAACTGGTACCCCTACATCCCGCCTTATGACGAGGAAAAAGGTTGGACCGTGCATCCCATGGTTGTCATCAATGGCGAACAAATAGGCGAGTATGTGGTTAGCGAGGTGGCTGACTTCGATGTGCACTTCAAACTCACCGACCGGGCCAATCTGATTGAAGTCGCTGCCTCCGCGCCTGCAATCGGCGAGCCAAAAAGCGGCGATTACAGCTTTCGCCTTGAGATGGCCCGCTCTTTTGCCTTCTCCGTTTGTGACTCATATTTTGAGCAAGAAATCATCCATAACGGTGTGCTCTTGCGGGCATATTTATTCTTTAACGAAGTTGAAACTGGTCAGCGCATGCTTCGACTGGCAGCCCAGGCACTTGACCTTTATGGTGAACTCTGGATGCCTTACCCGCGCGAGATGCTCTCTATTGTGGCGGCTGACTTCCTTCACAACATGGAGATGGATGGCATGGTCATGCTTAGTTACGGAGTCATTGATAACGCCCGGATTGAGCGCGAGTCCATGTTGGATTACCTGGTCCCGCATGAAATTGCACATCAATGGTTTTACAGCTTGGTGCATAATGACCAGGCAACCGAACCCTGGCTGGATGAGGCTTTGGCCACTTACAGCGAAAGCTTGTTTTATGAGCGTTACTACCCAGACTTGCTGGCCTGGTGGTGGACCAACCGTGTGGACAAATACACCCTTGCTGGGAACGTGGATATCGGGATCTCGCAAAACTCCGGTTACGATTCCTATCGCGATGCCGTCTATCTGCGGGGTGCCCAGTTCCTGCGCGATTTGCGCCAGTTGGTAGGTGACCAGGCCTTCTTTGCCAGCTTGAAAGACTATTTTGAAACCTACCTAAATCGCATTGGAAACTCGCGTGCGTTCTTTGAGATTATTCGCCACCACTCTGATAAGGATTTAACACCCTTGATTACACAATATTTTAAACAGCAACCTTAATTATTTTTTAAACTTTGATTGCCTGCCGTTGACTTGACAGCCTGAAAAGCCGCAGTTATTATGCGGTACGGAGTAAAAATGGAAGATACAAATCTACCGCAAGACGAAGAATTTGAGCATCCTTACATGGATGTTACTGGTCCATCCCACTGGGAAAATCTGGCTGCCCGGGCAAACAGCATTCAATCTTCGGAAAATTCAGCAGAGCCTGTGGTCGAAAAAAATGAAGAACCATTAACAGAACCCGTCACCACGGAAAGTTCTGACGATCAGGCTACTCAAGCCAACAAAGTCAATACTGGCAAGAAACCATTCAAGTTGAATTTCTTCTATCCGTTGGGTCTGGTTCTGTTAGCCTTGATCATATTCTTTGTGTGGGCAGCACAAGGCGGTTCATCACCTTTGCCAACCCCCACCTTGCCCGCCATCTCACTGACTGGCCTGCCAACGCCCCGGTTGCTTTCTGCTACCTCACGTCCTGAACCAACATTGGGGGGTGACACAACGGCCACCAATATCCCCGAACCCGCACCGCCAGTCGAAGTTCGCACTGAGGTCATTCAATACACCATGGAAAAAGGCGACACCATATACAGCGTTGCTGAGAAATTTGGCCTCGCTCCAGAAACCCTGTTGATGGCCAATCGCTACACTTTGGGCTATAAACTCATCAATTACGCCCCTGGTGCTACCCTGACCATTCTGCCAGTGGATGGAGCATATTATCAATGGCAGCCTGGCAATGGGCTCAATGGAGTTGCCAGGGGATATAACGTGAATCCGGATGTCATCGTTGACTACCCGGGCAACAAGCTCGATCGGGCCACCCTGGGGGATTATTCCAATCCGAACATCCCTGCCAATACCTGGTTGATCATCCCTGGTGCCTACGACGAAGAAGCAAAAGTGCCGGCTTATGCGGGTATTTATCCAGATGCCAAAAATAAAATGCTTTCCTTCCCCATGGTCGAACCCCCTCAACAAATCACACCCCGGGATGACATTGTGGCTTACAAGACTGTCCAGGGAGACACACTGGAAGCCATCGCTGGCAAATTCGGCCTTAAACCGGAAAGTATCCTATGGGGCAACCGCTACATACTGGGTGAGACCCCCGACGGACTCTCAGTTAATCAGCGTTTGCTTATCTTGCCTGTGGATGGCGTTTACTACCAATGGATGCCTGGGGACGGCCTCAACGGCGTTGCCAAGTATTACCAGGTTAGCGCAGATGCCATTGTGGATTATCCTGCAAATGGGCTCGAACGCGCCAGTATTGGTGATTTTTCAAAACCCAATATCAAACCCGGAACCATGCTGATCATTCCTGGTGGCATCAACCCGCCCCCGGCCTGGTCAGGCGTAACCGTCGACAATAACGGCTTGCCAGGTGCCCACCCGAATGTGGGTTGGCTAGGACAATACGAATGTAACCCTGCCGCGGCCATTCGGGCTGGTGGTAATTGGACTTTGCCTACCGGCAGTACCGCCCTCTCAGGCTACGACTGGAACCCACCCACACATTATGGTGTTGACTTCGCAGGGCACGCAGGTCTGCCGTTAAAGGCAGCTGACGCGGGGGTCATCATTTACTCTGGTTGGTCCGATCGAGGTTATGGTTATGCAATGGTATTGGACCACGGTAACGGCTTCCTTACACTCTACGCCCACATGCTACCGGAAGGTATGGCAGCTTGCGGTACGGTAGTGGATAGCGGTACGCAAATCGGGTTAATGGGTTCAACCGGTAATTCCACTGGCGCCCACCTACACTTCGAGGTCCGCAACAGCGGCAGTCCGATTAATCCTCACGACCTGGGTTTTTAAATCAAGTAGATTTGTACCTAAGCTGGCCAAAATTGGCCAGCTTATTTTAATTATTCGGGATGAGGTTGCTCTGGCTTTTGGATGGTTGGCTGTAAATCGTCAATTCAGGTTTATGCATGGTCAGGTTTCGGCCTTCTTTGTCCATTGCCAATTTCCAACCCCCCAGGGCAAATGGAACCACACCATTGGCACCAACCCATTCACCATTGAATTTCCTTGCCAGCCAAAAACTGGCATTCCAGTCGCCCGCATCTGCATGACCAAGGCTTTCCCCAATTTCAACCATATCACCCACTTTTAGGCCGGGTTTGACGTTCACGCCGTAGTATACAACGGACCAGCCCTGATTTTCCCGCATTCCTGCCTGGCTCACCACCAGTTGTGAAGCTTCCATCCGGGTTATGGTACCGCTAATGCTGGCGAACACTTTCCCATAGGCATTCTTATCTTTGGAGTCCTGAATACTGGCATGGAAACCAGCCATCACACCCGACCAGGGCATGCTTTTAAGGTTTCCTTCAGGAAGCGCAGCAGCCTGCCAGCCCCCTTGCGGATTGATGGGCAGACCTGCTGGAATCCATGCAAGGCTTCCGGGAAGCACTTCAACTTCAGCAGTCCAGGGATCTTCAAAAAGCTTTTCGTAAGTTGCTACGAAACCGTCTGGCTCCACAGCACGCTGATAGTCGGTAGTGGTCTCAAGCATTTGACTAAAAAAATAACGGATGGCTGCTGAGCCAGCGTTTTGCCACGGGTCCAAGCGTTCAATCGTGCCGTCTGGCAGTTCCAGCTCCAGCAAACGGCCAGTTTCAAATCCATAAAATCCTTCATTAAGCAGCTCCAGCCAGAACTGCAATAGGTCCATATTATGCGCGGTAATGCTTTCAAGCAGTGCACTACTCGCCGGCAGGAGGCCGCTATTTGGCTCAAATCCGTACACGGCCAGGCTCAGCACAAAGCGAGGATCGATGCTCGCCTCCAGGCAGGCTTGCCAGAATTGTTTCTGAACACTTTCAAGGCTGAAGAGTTGTTGAAATACTTCAGATTTTTCGATAATCCCAACCATCAATGTTCTGAAATCACTGTATTCGGAGCTGCTCGAGTAGACAAAAGCGGAGTTGGGAATCAGTTTGAGGGCCGAGCCCCAGAAAGGTGTGTAGTAGATTGGGATCTGCATGGGTAAGCCTTGCGGAAGTGTGGTTACATTGGCCGGGAGATTTGAGTTGACTTTTCTAATAGCTTCCTCGCTGGTATTAAACCGGGCCGCCAACATGGGCAGGTTATCCCCACTTTGCGCAGTGTAGGCGACCAATTCACCAGGCTTATAAACTGGTCTGTGCGTAGTAGTTGGTAATACTATGGCAGAATCTGACGGTTTTTCGAACAGCAACAGCAAATCTGCTGGCCTGGCAATGGCACATGCCACAGCAACCAGCAATAAACCCAGGAACAAAACAGCGGTAGCACTCTTTTTGCTGTTCCATGGGCTGTTCATTGTTTCACTTTCTCCTAATCATCACGCCAAACAACGTTGTAAGGTGATTTGCCGCCGAAAGCTTCGGCCGTGTAATCTCCATAGGTCAAACCGCCGTCATAGACCACCCCGGTGGTGAAGGGGGTCCAGCCGCTCATCACGAATGGTATGTCCCCTCCTGCGTTGATCCATACACCGTTATACTTTCGGGCAATATGGAAGTGTGTGCCCGAGGTGAAACCACCCTCACAGGAGGCATAGCCAATTACATCTCCGGGTTTTACATGTACACCATATGGGATTTTTCGATCTGCAGCTATGTGCATGTAGAAGATGGTCCATCCAGTGCGTTCGTTCTTGTCCCCATCAAGGTCTAAAACTACTTGCGAATAAGCTGACCGGACGATATCACCCTCCGCAACAGCGACCACAGGGGTCAGCCCAACGTTGCAGTAATCCGCGTCAGAGGGTCCAAAATCGAGGGCCGCCCAGGGTGAACCAACCCCCCAGCCATAATGCGGACCGCTGGTGAGGTGCCAATATGTATTCTTGGGGAACGGCAGAGTCAAGTCAGGTTGGCTCAACCCATCCGGTATGAGTGGACCTGTATCGAAGGCAAAGGGGTAACCGAAGAGTTTTAGGTAAGTTTGGTAGAAGCCTTCTTCGGAAACAGCTTGAAGCCACTCGTCCCTGTTCATCATTAGACTGAACAGGTATTGGATTGCTGCAGTACCAGAATTAATGGTTGGATTGATGCGAAAGACAGTCGTATCCGGCAACGTGACAACTGAGAGCACCTGGCTTCGCATGGCCGTTGATCCAGCCATCAGCGTTGCAGCTGCCCATGAAAGCTGGTTATATAAGCCGGTCTTCTTTGGTTGACGATAACCTAAGGGATAATCAGTAGGACTGACCTCGTTATAGCCATTTGTCAACCAACCACTCCGGTATTCGATCAAAGCCAATAGCAGACGTGGATTGACGGAGTTTTCATCGGCCACGCGTTGCACGATGTCGTAGGCGTTCATGTTGCCTGTATCCGGCACTTGTTCGACATATTCGGTCAGGAAACCATTGAAATGTTTCATGACACCAGGAGCATTAAAATCCTTGACAATCGGTCCATAGAAGACTTCTGAATCCGGTATGATTTTGAATCCTGGTGCTTCCTCGCTTTCAGAAGAGGGAGGAATGACAATTTTCAAGTCCGGCACAAGGGCCAACACGTTGGTATAAGGATTTGCCTGTTGAATTTGTAGGATGGACACCTGGTTGGCAAAGGCGATTTTGGCAATTACGTCCCCTTCCAGCCAGGTATACGTGTACGGCTGAGAGCGTAAAGGCTGCATCGTTATCGGTGGGTTCGGGGTTGCAGAGGGACCAGGGGGCGGCAAGGTAATTGTCACAGGTGGTATTGGCGTGGCTGGCGCAGGGGTGGCATATCGCGTAGGTGTGACCGTTGGGGTATCACCAGCCAAAAAGGCTGGTTCGGCGCCCGTACCTTGCGTTTCAGCCACCGCTGTGATGGTTTCAATCGCGGAGGTTGAAGCGGCTTGCGGGTTTAATATTTCATTTTGTGTACCGGTGGATTGATCGACAACCCAAACTTTATAGTTTGGTACTGTCCGGTAGCAGGCCTCCAAAAGAAGGCAGCTTATCAAGCCAACAAGCACGATGATTGGCATACGTGTTCGTCGCATCTATGAACCGTCCTTTACGGCTGAGGATTAAGTAGCAAAAAGCATGCCACCAATGCTTTTTAACTCGGATCAAGCCATTTTCTTTCTGACTTCCCCAAGAACTCTCTCGATAAATTCACTTTGCACGCAGGGAATCCCAGCCAGCAACTTCATTTCATTGACTTTTCCGGCTTACCGTGTAAAATAAATTCTCCAAGCCGGAGTGGCGGAATTGGCAGACGCGCTACGTTCAGGGCGTAGTGAGCAATGCGCTCGTGAGAGTTCAAATCTCTCCTTCGGCACAAAAAGCAACCGAATTCGGTTGCTTTTTCAGTTCTTAGGGTTGGTTGGCATCAATCATCCGCTTGGTATAATTCCTGCATTGACTGGTCGATATGGAAAAGTTCCTGGATTGGATTAAATCCATAAAAATTAACACCAAACGCCTGCTGCTAATTGGCATCATCGCCATTTTAGTGCTGATGATGTTGGATTTTAATAACCGTACCCAAACCATGTATGCTTTGGAAGCTCAACAGGTAATGTTGGAAACCAGGCAAGTCCAGTTGCAGCAAACCAAAGACAAACTGGAAGCTCAGATTGCTTATGCCACCTCCGCCCAGGCTCTCGAGGAATGGGCCAGAGAAAAAAACAAGCAGATCAATTCTGGTGATATTCCCATCATCCTCTCTGCTCCAGAAAACGTTACTCCTACACCGACGCCACAACCCACCCAACAAACGGTCAACTTTACGAATTGGGAAATCTGGCGGGAACTAATTTTTAGCCATTAAGCACTCCTATTTCGGCAGCTAGCACGCCTCTCAGGTATAATTTCCCTTCGATGGATATCAAAGAACTCACTCAAGTTATGGCTGATCTTGTGCATGCAAAAGGCTGGGACAATCCGCTCAGCACAAAACGCCCACAAACACTTAAGAATCTTGCCATTTCGCTTTCACTCGAAGCTAATGAAGTGCTTGAGCTCTTCCAGTGGAGTGATGAGCTCAAGGACAAAGAAGCTTTAGCTGAAGAACTTGCTGATGTAGCCCTTTATCTGCTGCAATTAGCCCAGGTTGGGGGGATTGACCTTGAGCAAGCCATTCTCAGCAAAGTCAATCGCAATCATGAGCGAACTTGGGACGAACCGGATGAAGAAGGCCAAACATGATTGTGGCCATCTTCGGCAGCGCGCAGGGTGAACCTGGCAGCGAAGCATACATTAACGCACAAGCCCTGGGAAAAATGCTTGGTGATGCGGGCTTGGATGTCATGACCGGCGGCTATTGTGGCACGATGGAAGCGGTCAGCCGCGGTGCCTTCGAAGCTGGAGTCCATACCTTTGGAGTCTCCTGCGCGGATATTGAAATCTACCGTCCGCTGGGTGTAAACCCCTGGGTGAAGACTGAAATCAGCACACCAAACCTGAACCGCAGATTGGAAGTACTCACCCGTCAGCCTGATGCCATGATTGCCCTGCCGGGAGGCATCGGCACACTGGTGGAAATCATGCTCTCTCTCAACCTCATGGTGGTAAAATCCATTCCCACACACCCGCTGATTTTGATCGGGCAGGAATGGCTAACCAGTTTCAGCGCTTTTTTCGAGAACAATTCAGCTTTTATCAGAGTCAGAGACCAGAAATTGGTCCATTTTGCCCGCAACAACGAAGAAGCTGTGAAATTATGCAAATCATTATTATTCAGGAGTTAGTATGGACGAGAAGAAATTAACTACTCAGGCTGAGAATTTTTCAGAATGGTACAACCAGTTGGTACTGCGCGCAGAAATGGCGGATTATGCCCCGGTTCGGGGTTGCATGGTTGTGCGTCCATATGGGTGGGCGCTTTGGGAAAACATCCAAAAAGCCTTCGATGAGCGCTTCAAGGCGACTGGGCACGTAAATGCCGCCTTCCCCCTGCTTATCCCACAATCCTTCATGACTAAAGAAAAAGAGCATGTTAAAGGTTTCGCGCCTGAATTGGCAGTGGTCACGCATGGCGGCGGTGAATTACTTGAAGAACCCTTGGTGATACGGCCAACCTCCGAAACCATCATCGGAACCATGTATTCCAAATGGATTCAATCCTACCGCGACCTGCCTGTACTCATCAACCAATGGGGAAATGTTGTGCGCTGGGAAATGCGCACCAAGCTATTTCTGCGCACCCTGGAATTTTATTGGCAGGAAGGCCATACCGCGCATGCGACGGCCGAAGAAGCCCAGGAAGAAACCTTGAAAATCCTGGACATTTACGCTGATTTTGCCCGCAACGAAGCCGCCATCCCTGTGGTGGCCGGGCAAAAAAGCGAGTCAGAAAAATTTGCCGGTGCAATGGTAACCTATTCCATCGAAGCCATGATGGGCGATACCAAGGCGCTGCAATCCGGTACTTCCCACAACCTCGGCCAGAACTTTGCCAAGGCTTTTGACATCAAGTTCCTGGATGAAAACAACCAGCTGCAATACTGCCACACGACCTCTTGGGGTGTTTCAACCCGCATGGTTGGGGCTATCATCATGACCCACGGTGATGACCAGGGTTTGGTTCTGCCTCCTCGCCTGGCACCCATCCAGGTGGTGATTGTGCCTATTTTCCGCAAAGAGGAAGAAAAACAGGCAGTCATGGATGTTGTCGAGAAAGTAGTGAAGGGTCTGCCCAACCTGCGCATCAAGGTCGATGACCGCCAGGGCGTTACTCCAGGCTTCAAGTTTAACGACTGGGAAATGAAAGGCGTTCCGCTGCGCATCGAAATTGGTCCCAAGGACGTCCAAAACAATACGTTGGCCTTGGCACGGCGCGATATTCCGGGCAGAGATGGTAAGTCTTTCCAACCCATGCAGGGTTTTGAAACCTACATTCCTGAAATGCTGGTAGCAATCCAGGCCCACATGCTGGCGAAAGCCACAAAATTCCGCGATGACCATATCTTTGAAGTTGAAAACTTCGAAAATTTTAAGGATGTCGTTGAAAACAAGGGCTGGGCAAAGGTTTGGTGGTCGGATGATGCCGTAAACGAAGCCAAAATCAAGGAGATTACCAAAGCCACTTTGCGCTGTTACGCGGAAAGTGAAGGCGAAGGTGTCTGCTTCTATAGCGGACGCAAGACCAACAAAAAGGTCTACTTCGCGCGCTCCTATTGATTGTCTGCCAACCACAAATTGGGATTTAAGTCTTCCGAAGTAAGGGATCATGCCCTCAATTGACCTTATCCGCTTACGAAAACAGATTGCCCGCTTGGGGATTTTTTTAGAAGTACCGGATGAGTTCGTGAGCGCGTACAAAGGGCTCCTCGAGTTCTACCATCAATGGGCACACCATCAGCACGAAGAACACATCCCCAATTCGTTCATGCTAATGTACGACCTACCCCCTCAGGTAATTCCTGAGATTGAGTTGGGCTTAAGACCTTTCCTTCACGCTAAGTCACACGTGATCTTTCCTCTTGCAGATGCACTTCGTAAGGACCTGCATTTTGAATGCAGCGCTCTTGCTGCCTTCATGCTTGGGCAAATTTCGATAGAAGAAATCCAAGCACTCAAAGATTATTTGACCACCTGGTTGGAAATCCCACTTGATAAAGCCTTGGTGGAAACCATTTTCTTTAAGGCGACAGAATCTTTACAGCAAACAGATCAACAGGTCTACCTGACCTTTTTACAAACCTTGCTGAAATCCTCGAATAAAAGGCTGGCCAATGCTGGTCTGATCGGTTTGACACTTTTTTTACCCTCGGTCAAGATTGACTATCTGCCTAAGCTCTTGAATATTGTCAGCCCACTGATCCAAGATCGCGACGTTCGCCAGGAAAACCTGGAAATCTTGATCAGGGAACTGGCCAGGAAATCTCCCGTGGAAACGGGTTATCTGATTCGCCAGGTATTATCTGATACGGAAGGCAAATTCATAGAGACTTTGGCACGGGCTTTCCTTGAATATCTACCTGCAGAAACCGCGGATACAGTTGCGAAAGCCATAAAGCTACACGCAGCACGAACTAATTAACAAATATCATCTATTAATTAAAAAGACTTGCCTGATTAAAGGCAAGTCTTTTTATGTGTCTGGTTAAATGTTTATTTCTGGTGTGCAATCAAGTAAGCAATGACCTGTTCTAGCTCACCAGGGGTAAAGATGACATCAGTATGTTGTTGCTGGTTCAAAATCTGAACCCATTGGTCAGACGTAAACCTCTTGGATAGCAGGAAGTCAATCGCATGGTGGCCATTGAGCTGTTTCTCGATTAGCGCAAGCACCTGCGCATCAGTCAATTTCCCGGAGATGGCTGTAGCTGCGGCTGGGGCAGTTGCGGGATAAGCGGTAGCAGCGGACTGGGCAGGGGTTTCCTGTTTTGCAGGGTAGGCGGTTGGAACTGTTGCGTTTGCGGGGGCAGCCGTGGGAGTTTTGGCAGCAGGACTGCAGGCAGTCATGACCACCAAAGCTAACAAAGTAACGATCATCAGTACAAGTAGATTTCTTTTCATATTTTCCTCATATATTATCAATTTATCTGCGAATTATAACGTCATTTCTTAATGAAGAAGCACGCCCCAGTATTGCTTTTCTTGAGCAGTATAAAACCTTCACCTTCAGATTTCTCGTTGCAATGAGTACTAAAAATTGCATCCGGTTCAAAATTACGTATAAGGTATTTGGAGGACTCTCCATCTGCACTTAGGTATGCAATCGTTGTATGCCTTTCGATGGTTTCCATCACGGCCCAAAGTGGGTATTCCAGGATTGGTCCATTTACATCCAGGCCCACCCGTTCGCTTTTTGGTTGTCCAATTATGTATTTGCCTGCTGTGATGTAAAGGTCGTAATCCTCTGGCTGAGTATTGAAGTACATTTCATGCCGGTTCGTGCGCAGAATGGATCGGTTTTGCGTAAACTCCGCCATCGGAATTACAGGCCGCTCTTTTACTGAAAATAGCCACGGGATGGCTGCCAGTACGAGCAAGCCACTAATAATTGACCCTACGGGCAGTTTTGGCCGGTCAAAGCCGTCTAATGTAAAGCCAATGATTGGCGTAAACAGGAAGAAGTAAGGCAATTGCCACCGGCTTCCGGAAGGCTGCCATTTGAGAAAAACATTAAAGAGCACATAACTAATAAGGAGCAGGCTGGTGAATATCACCACCTCGCGGGAACTTGCATCTTTGCGCTTTAATAGATTGATGATTGCTGCAAGGATCACTGCGGCAATAACAAGCGTGTGGAGTGGGTTGCCAGAAGTCATCTCGGAAGTATTCATTCTAGGGATGGCAAAGACCCCCCCAAAAGTAATCTTTGGGTCGTTCACATCCATCCCAATCCTGGAATGAAAACTGACGATTTGACCTTGCAGCCAGGTCTCGGCCCTTGGGATGGGCAAATCTGCATTTAGTGCCAGATTTCTGAGAAAGTTCGATATGGTTACTCGCCAACTATATTCTTCGTTCAGCGTTTCGAAATAGGCTGGTACCTGGATTGCTGTGCCATAAGTAGCAAAATTCCTGAATACAAATCCCGAAACCAGGCCGAAAATAACAATGGTAGTCATCAACAGCCGCTTAATAATTGTTGTGATCTTTATTTTGCCAATTTGCAAAGCGTAGAGGTAGAGTCCAAATGGGATCAACAGCAATACGGTGACTGGTTTGGTTAGAAATGCCAAGCCAGCCGCAAACGCTGCTAATGTAACATTAAACTTGTAGTTGTTATCTTCTTTAAAGAAAAAAACCATCATCACGTAAGACACTACCCACAAGGTTGCCGGCAAATCGTCCAGACAACCGCTCGCCAAAGCCAAGGCAATCGGTAAAGTCGCCCCAAAAACAGCGGCAAGCCGGGTTCCCTCAGCCCGGGCACCGAACATGCGCGCAATTGCAATTACTGCTTGAATACAGCCAAGATACGCAAACCAGGTGATGACATTGCACCAACGGTCAGAGCCAGATAAGACGTACATATTCAGCAAACCGATTCCAATACCTGGAGGAGCGCTATTCAAACCCTCATTTTGGGTTGCAAAGTGCATCAAAGAGCGGTTTTGTGCCCAATGTGCTACGCGCGTCATGCCAAAGCCCATGGCCTCTTGTGAATTGGGGGGAGAGATGAACCCAATAATCAAGGGAATGAGCACAATAACGGTAAGAACGATGTCCCAGGCGAGTACTGCCTTTGAAACTGGATGGTAGACCAGTGGTAGGCGGAAAATAAAACCGCGTTTAAATTGAATGATGAACCAGAGAAGGAAGGCAACAATTACCAATAGCCAGGTTATTGACAACCCCAGGCGAGTAATCGCCTTAAATACGCCCAGTATCTCCGTGGTGATGACCATGTATGACCACCACATGATCAGAGCCTGGATGAAGGCAGCCCTCCAGTTGGGTTCGCGGCGGGTATTTCCTGAGTAAAACCAGAACGCAAGGAAAGCTAAGATTGGGAAGATTACCATGATGTTATTTCGGTGCCCAATGAGTCACGGTTCAGTTAGGTGGGTATTCATCAACTGCGCTAAAGAAATCCGCGCTGATTGAACGGCTGTTTTCATCTTCGTCCAGTGCCATGTAAGCCGCAAGAACGGGATGAATATCCACAATTTTTTCATACATCGCCCTGGCCACACGGCGGATCGAGAAGTGAGCATTCCCAACACTGCGAAGTTTGCAGAAGTGGAAAACTTCCCTAAGGTTTAGTCGGCACAGGACGCGACGATTATAGGCATTCGGCACAACGTAGGAAGCCGCGGCAGGCTCAACTTCAGCAAGTTTCGTATATAGTTTGTGGGCAAGTTCCATGGCCGAAGCAAATTTTTCTTCGAAGCCTGCCTCGACGATGCCTTTTGGAATAGCGTACCCTAAATTGGTTGTGAGGGCTTGAGTCGTTTGGCTCATCATGCGGTGACGTTTGAATTCAAAATATGCACCCTGGTCCATCAGCAGATCAAAGGTGTAATCCGCGTATTCGAGTTCACGCAAGGGTTGGTCATGATTGCTCATATGGTCAAAAAGTTTAGCTGCCAAAGCCTGCCGGGACTCATCGTCCATGTTCTGCACCTGATCGAGGGCTACGGAATAGCTATCATCACCAAAACGATAGAGCACCCCCGCCAACACTTTAGCTTCCCCATAGGGGTCAACATCCAGCAAATTGCACCAATCCGAAGTTCTGATTGTATCAATTGAGCGGGAAACGTTGGTAAAGGCCTTGCGGACGTCGTTGTAGTATGCAATCGGATCAGTGTACTTGATCAAAGTGGGCAATTCCTGCATGGCAACACACTTAGTTTCAGCACCAATCATGCGGATTTCAGCCAGTTCAGAACTGAGCATTTTTTTGATGGCATACTCGAGCACGCGCGCATTCATGGTCACGCCCACGTTTGCCATCGATGCGGCAGGCAGAATAAATCGGGCGACGTCAACTGCCTTCACTCTGGCCCGGTTTGCCCAAGCCTTTTCAGACTCACTCACTTCCCGTTGAGTTGTAGCCTCGGACCAGGGTTTCAGCGCTTGCAGCCCCTGAGCATAAGTGCCAAAGAGCTGGTCCATCAACTGCAGATACTCAGCTTTGAATGTGCTGGCTTGGATTTCATCCGGGATAACATACGCCTTTGGGTTCCATTCCTGGTATCGGGTAGATTTTTCGGTGTACGAAGCCAGGCGGTTGCCTTCGATGTTCTCGATGGCCAAACGCGAAACGTTTTCCATCGCCAAATGGATAACGGCATGCTCAGCCACGCTGGAATGTCCGTAACCGACAATCCATTTTTCGCTGAACTTGGCGGACTTTTCATCATCCAATTCTGCGGCAATGACATCAAAGGGTTCAGGTGAGCGGGACGTTTTGGCAAAGGTGACGGCTATGGTTTCCGCACTTAGTTGGCTAGGGCTTAATCGGTAGACTCTGCGCTCAAGATCCATGCTTCAAAATGCTCCTGGCTTCTTCTTTATCTTTTTCAATGCGCTTACTGAGATCGCCAATATTTTCAAACTTGATTTCAGGGCGAATAAACTGGACGAACTCCACTTTTATCTCTTCATCGTAGATATCATTGTCAAAATCCAGAATAAGTGTTTCAACATTGGGGGTGCCGTTTTCCTCGACGGTCGGTCGAACACCAATACTGGAAACAGACGCGTAGGATTTACCATCCAGCCAGGTTTTACTGGCATAAACGCCGTATTTGGGTACAAATTTCTCGGGTTCAATGGTCAGATTGGCAGTCGGCAAGCCTAATCTTCGGCCTAGCTTCTTGCCAGTTTGCACTTTTCCGCTCATCGAATAGGGACGGCCAAGCATGACGGCAGCCAGTTCGGGTTGTCCATTCCCGAGCGCAGTGCGGATGGCTTCTGATGCAATCACCTGCCCATCCAGCAAAACTGGTGACTCACGCAGCACCTGGATTCTAAAGCGCCTCATAAAGGCCTGGATGGCTGGAATAGTGCCTTCCCTGTCTTTGCCAAGGCTGAAATCCAGGCCCATAACCATGCCCTGCAAGTTAAAATGGGTAATCAATTCTGACAGGAAGTTTTCCGCGGCCATGGAAGCTAATGTTTTATTGAAGGGCAACGTAATGACCTGATCAAGACCCAACTGCTCAAACATGGAATTTTTCTCGCCGCGGGTCATCAGGTTGTAAGGGTCTTTTTCGATGCCGAAGAAAACTCTTGGGTGTGGGTAAAACGTGATTGCCACCGCCTGAGCGTTCGTTTCAGCGGCTTTCGAGCATAGTTTTTGGATGAGAGCTTTATGGCCAAGATGCAAACCATCAAAGTTCCCAATGGTCAGCCAAACAGGCGACTCTTTAGAATTAGGAAAATTGTTTCGGAACTCAGTCATTTTGTGGTTCCCAGTAAGAGAGTCCTGTTAATCCGCATTAATTCTAATTTCCCCATTTACTGGAAAAAGACCTTTTTGGGTTGCCATTCCTGCGTTTCTGGGATGTACTCCAACAAGGCAATCAATTCGCTTTCGCCATCAATGCCCCTTGCCCACTTCCCAGCTTCCATCACTTCTTTGGCAGGAATACGGTGACCGTGGCGAATGTTATCCACATCAGCTTCTTCCAGATCGACTCTATACCAATCCCCGAGGGCTTCAGAAGCCGGAATGATGTATTGGTACCAATCGCCGTTTACAAATGCTTCCTGTAACTTTCTCAACGGGATAGCGTTTCGCAAGCCAAATTGACCACTTTTCGTGCGGCGCAGGCCAATGAGCGTGGCTCCGCAACCAAGTTTTTCACCCAGGTCGTTTGCCAAAGAGCGCACGTATGTGCCTGAAGAACATTGGACATCCAGGATGGCTTCAGGGGCCTCCCATTCAAGCAAATCGATGTTGTGCACGGTTACTTCCCGTGGCTCCAATTGCACATCTTCACCATTTCTGGCCATGTCATAGGCTTTCCTGCCTCCCACTTTGATAGCTGAGTAGATGGGTGGTTTTTGTTCGAAGGTGCCGATAAATTCCTGCAGGGTCTCCCGAAGTTCGTCTTCGGTTATTTCAACAGGTAAGCGCTTATTGACAGGACTTTCAAGATCGTACGAATCGGTTGTGATGCCAAATTGCACAATGGCCTGATAGCGCTTCTCAGAAGCAGACACATATTCACTCAAACGCACAGCCGGGCCTAAAAGCACAACCAGCACCCCTGAGGCTCTGGGGTCCAGGGTGCCGGCATGTCCTGCCCTGCGAATGTGTGTGCCACTTCTGATAATTTGGACCACATCGTGTGAAGTCATTCCAGTGGGTTTATCTACCACCAGGACACCAGAAATGTGGCTGGCCAGGTTTGATTCTTCTGATTGATAGCGATCGTTCATAGTATTCCTACCTTAAATTAGATTCCCCTAACTTCGTTCATATACTCGCGTGTGCGAGTCAGTACTCGTTGAATAATGGTTTGTAGCTCACCATTGATATCCGCTCCAGCTGCGGCCGCGTGACCGCCACCGCCAAATTCGCGAGCTAATGCTGAAACGTCATACCCTTCCCTGGAGCGCCAACTGACCTTGGTTCTGGATTCAGACTGCTCAACAAAAATAACGGCAATCAACATTTCTGCCACGGTGGTCATGTTGTTCACCAGGTCAGCATCGTCATTCTCCATGTAACCAGCAGCCGTTCTATCGGAAAGCATCAGACTCGTCCACAGCAGGCCATCCTGCAGGTGTAGTTTCGAGAGTCCTTGCCCCCAATAACGGAGTTCTTCAAAAGAGCGGGTTAGCAAAACCCGCTGGTAAATGAAAGGTAAATCCGCGCCAGCTTGCATCAGTTCAGCAGCGACATTCAAGCATACTGGCCGCACGTTTGAGGTTCTGAAACCAATTGTATCTGCAACAATTCCAGTCATCAGGGCAGCAGCAACTTCAGGGTCAATTTCCAAACCCCATTCGGGCATGTGTTGGGCAAGGATGAGGGCCGTCGCCTCAGCTTCGGGCTCAATCAGATTGAGAGCACCAAAATTGGAATTGGTCTTGTGGTGGTCGATTACCAGGTCGGGTACATGGCCTTTTAAGACTTCTCCGGTACGGAATTCATCGCCGCAATCCACCACGATCAAAAAGCCAGGATCTTCCGGTAACAGCTTCTGAATCTCAAAATAATTGGCTAAATATGCATAACGGCTTCCAGGAATGTCCTGCAGTACAAAATTGACCGCCTTACCCGCCTTCTTGAGAGCACTGCCCAGACCCAGAAGTGAACCAATGGCATCCCCATCCGGACGAATGTGGGAAACAACAGTAAATAAACTGGCTGAAGCCAGGGCTTGCTTGATGGTTGGATCGTCGGGGATACTCATCTACATCAATTTCTCATCTTTTTTAGCATGAATATTTTAATGGTCAATCTGAATTTGACAAAGGTTTCTGTTTAGCCTCTGCAGGTTTTTGGTTTTCATCTGCCTTGATCTGCATCAGCAGTTCATCCAGACGCTGGGCGCGTTCCGGGGTTGGATCCCAGAAAAAGCGCAGCTTGGGCATGACGCGCAAATCCACTTCATTGGCAATTTCAAATTTGAGAAATCCTCTGGCGTGGTTCAAAGCTTCAATAACCTCGTCTTTAACTTCGGTACCGCCCAAGGCTGAAACGTAGATATTGGCGAAATCCAGTTCACGGTCAATCTTAACATCCGTAATTGTTACAGCTGCAAGACGCGGATCTTCTGCTTTGGTTAACAGGGCTATGGAGAGAACCTCCATAACCCGATCATTAATCCTTTTCATTCTTAATTCTGTGGGCATCTTAGGCTCCCTGCGGTCAATTATCCGCCAAATTTCTCCATGATAAAACACTCGATCACATCCCCAACCTGGAAGGCTTCAAAGCCCTTAAGGGTGATGCCGCATTCCATGCCTTCACGGACATCGCGCACTTCTTCTTTTTCGCGGTGGATTGAGAATACTTCCCCATTGAATACTACTTCGTTATTCCGTATAAGATGTACCTGGGCATTCCGGCGGATTTCGCCGCTGACAATGCGGCAACCTGCAGCCGTACCGCCCTTTGACACTTTAAAGATGGCCATAACATTGGCTTTACCAATCGTCTTTTCAACCATTTCGGGTTCGAGCAAGCCTTTGAGGGCCTTTTCCACATCTTCCAGCAGGCGATAAATAATCTTGTAGAGGCGCATACTGACGCCTTCGGATTCAGCTACCTTGCGGGCACCCTGGTCCACATCCACATCAAATCCGAGGATGATTGCATCTGAAGCCGCTGCCAGCATCACATCACTTTCGGTGATATTGCCGGTTTCAGCATGCAGCACCTTCACAGTGATATCTTTCTGCTTCTTATTCAAAAGCTCAAGCTCGTTCTGGATAGGTTCCAGTGAACCCTGAACATCTGCTTTCAGAATCAGTCTCAATTCCTTCGTTTCGCCAGACTTGACTTTGCTAAACAACTCTTCAAGTGTGGCGCGTTTGCTATTCTGCTTGAGCTCACGGGCAGCCTTACGTTCTGCCACGATGTTTCTGGCTTCCTTTTCGTTGGCAACCACTTGGAATAAGTCGCCCGCTTCGGGCATAACGTTCAAACCCATCACTCTCACAGGGGTGGAAGGAGTTGCCTTGGGAACACGCTTGCGGTATTGGTCCATCAAGGCCTTTAGTTTACCGTAGCCTTCGCCTGCCACAACGATATCCCCAACCTTGAGCGTGCCATTCTGCACTAGCAAAGTTGCCATGGGTCCGGTGGTTTTATCTAAAGAGGCTTCAACCACTGTTCCAATCGTGCGCCCTTTGGGGTTGGCTTTAATCACGATATTATCGGCTACCAGGTTGATAGTCTCCAGCAAGTCTTCCAGGCCCTTTTTCGATTTTGCGGAAACAGGAACAACAAATGTGTCGCCATTCCATTCATCTGGAACTAAACCAATATCCGCCAATTGACGTTTCACAAAGTCTGGGTTGGCATCGGCCTTATCCATCTTGTTCAATGCAACCACAATCGGCACCTGGGCGGCCTTGGCATGGTTGGTGGCTTCGCGGGTTTGAGGCTGAACGCCATCATCCGCGGCCACTACCAGCACCACAATATCTGCGCCTTGAGCACCACGGGCGCGCATGGAAGAAAACGCGGCATGACCAGGAGTATCGAGGAAGGTAATGGGATGATTCTTGTGGGTCACTTGATAGGCACCAATGTGCTGCGTGATTCCGCCGGCTTCTCCACCAGCCACGTCCGTATGTCGGATGGCATCCAGAAGGGAGGTTTTACCATGGTCAACGTGGCCCAGGATGGTTACAACAGGCGGCCTGTTCTCGAGGTCGTCGGGGTTTTCGCCTAAAATGAGACGCCTCCACAAGGGCAGCTCCCCCACCTCTTCTACCAGTTCTTCTTCTTTTTCCAATTCCGGGGCAAAACCCAATTCATTGGCCACCACTGCGGAAGTGTCAAAATCAATGTTCTGGTTAATGCTGGCCATAACCCCATTATTCATCAGGATCTTGATGACCTGTACGGCGCTCACGTCTAGCATACTTGCAAGATCGCGGACCGTAATGCTATTTGGTAGTTGGATGTTCTTTTCTGTGCCCATTTTTCCTCCAAACTTGCTCAAGGAGCAAATCTCATTTTTTCCCTGGGCACAAGTGAATGCTTAATGTTTCACAAAAGCCCCGAGCTGCTTTCCTCTGCCGGGTTTGGACCAGTAGAGGGCAATGTTCCCATATATTGTCTCAGGCCATTCAGATCAGCCGCACTAATCTCATTTTTCAAGGCTGCTGAGAGAGCGCCTCTTAAGCCCTTTTCCCAACAACTGCGTTGGTCGTGCAAATAGGCTCCCCGGCCATTTAGTTTCCCAGTCAAGTCCACTTTTACGCCTTCGCTCGTTCTCACCAGACGAATCAGGTTTCTCTTTTCGAGCGTTTGGCGACATCCCACACAAGTGCGCTGTGGAACATGCCTGACTTTAACGGCCTTTGTAGTTGCCATCGCCTAAGATCTTTTTTCTTTTAAAACTCTTCCCAATCACTTTCGCCCTTATGTGTATGGCGGACAACATCTTCTCCAAGGTCGGGATCATACTCTACAGTATAACCTTTCTTCTTCTTGGCTTTCTTCTTGCCATCTTTACCGCTCAAAGCAGCACCAAAGTCATCTTCTTCAACAGCTTCGTGCTCACGTTCCTGGCTATGCTTGAGGGTTTCAAGCTTGAAGAGCTCTTCAAAGGTTTTCTCCTCTTCAGGAGCTCCCTCCACAACAGGCGCTGTAATCTCTAAAGGTTTGGGTATCTCAACTTCAATAACCGGTGCTATTTCGGCAACTGGTTTTTCAACCGTTTCCACAACAGCCTCAGGCACCTCTGCAACCACATCAATAGGTTGGTCTGGTTCCGGGAATTTGATGGAATCAGCTAAAGTCAAAAGTTCTTCATACGCTTTTGGCCCAATGCCGTTATAAGAAAGGATGATTTCTGGATCCACCTTCACCTGCATCAACAAGTCGCCCAGGGTCATAATGCCTGATTCCTGGAGTACATTGGTGATATGTGCCTTGACTTCAGGTACATCCTGCAGATTCATCTCGAATGCAGAAGCGTTAATTGAAGCCCGAATATCGCGTAATTTTGCCAGATTGGCATCTTCAATTTGCTTGCGCTCTGCTTCGCCGCGGCGTTCAATGCGATCCACAAATTTGGAGAGCAGCATGCCATCGTCAATCGAAAGCGGGCGACCTTCTTCTTTTTTGGTCAGCAGGTCTTTCACTCGGGCAATTGCATCTGCTTCGGTTTGAGCCAGTTCAACCAGCTTGGGATCTTCCTGCAGTTTGGCCAGGGCCTTATAAGCCGCTTCAGAAACACTCATAATATCGATGCGCCAGCCGGTCAATTTAGCTGCCAGGCGGGCATTTTGGCCTTCGCGACCGATTGCCAGCGATAGTTGGTCTTCAGGCACCACAACTGTAGCGGTTTTATTTTCACCACTGGCGGCGTTCAGGTAGACACCGGAAACACGGGCGGGGCTGATGGCTTTGCTGATATACACAGCTGCATCAGGACTCCACTCGATAACGTCAATCTTTTCGTTATGCAATTCGCGCACAATGGCCTGGATGCGCATGCCGCGCTGGCCAACACAAGCTCCCACAGGGTCAATACCCATCTGGGTGGCTGAAACGGCTACTTTAGCGCGCTGGCCGGGTTCACGGGCGATGGAACGGATTTCCACTATACCGTGATAAATCTCAGGAACTTCATTTTCCAGCAAGCGTCGCAAGAAGTTGCGGTGCCCACGAGAAAGCAAGATTTGCAAGCCCTTTGGAGAGTCCTTGACTTCGTAAATATAAGCACGAATGCGGTCATGAATGCGGAAGCGTTCGCCAGGAATCATATCCTTGCGCATCAACGTGCCTTCAGCCTTGTAATCGAGGCCGATGGTCGCTTGGTACGAGTTGACGGCCTGGACAATGCCAGAAACAATCTCACCAACCTGCTTGCCAAAATTCTCGAATTGCAGGCTTTTTTCTGCATCACGGATTTTTTGTTGGATGGCCTGGCGGGCGGTCTGGGCGGCAATGCGTCCAAAATTATCAGGTGTGGATTCAACCATCACCAGGTCGCCTTCCTGGCAATCAGGGTCAATTTTCCGGGCATCTTCGAGAGCAACTTCGGTTCGATTATCCAAAACCGAATCAACAACTTCTTTTTCAGCGAAGACGGTCACACTACCCTTGTCAAGGTCAATATTGACCTTCACGTCCTGTGCAGCAGAAGCCCCGACTGATTTGCGGTAGGCGGAAATCATGGCGCCCTCAAGGGCGTTCATAATTGTATCCTTTGGAAGCTGTTTCTCTTCCAGTACCTCGTTGAATGCTAAGGCAAATTCGCTTTTCATAGATCCTTTACTCCCAAACAATGCCGTTCTTCTAAACAAAAAAGTGGGGTTGAGCCCACTTTTCGGTTGAAAAGTATTCTTATGCGAGAGATATTATCACAATTACAAGTCAAAATCAAGGTTTTTTTAGTCTGATTGCCCGACCGCCAGGTTTATTTAGAGATCGTATTTTATAACGGACGTATCCAGTGCTTCCCGGCACTTACGCAAACCCGCTTCATGAGCCTCCGAGGCCTGGAAAACAGCCCGAATTAGCTTGGGTTTTCTTTAGCATCCATTCGGAACTTCAATCTAGAGTCAGCTTCTATCCAAGGATCTGGATTTCGGGCAGAAGGAAGATCCATTAGGCATTTTTGCCGGGCCTTCTTACGAAGTATAATCAACTAAATTTACGATAAATACGAGGCATAAATGATTGAAAACAAAAAACTTTGGTGGAAAAATGGCATCGTCTATCAAATTTATCCCCGCTCCTTTCAAGACAGCAATGGCGATGGTATTGGGGACCTCCCAGGCATCATCGACCGCCTGGACTATATCAAAAATTTAGGCGTTGACGCCATCTGGTTATCTCCCATCAATCCATCTCCGGATGTTGATTTTGGTTATGATGTAGCCGACTATAACGAGATTGACCCAAAATTTGGCACCATGGCAGATTTTGATCGCTTTGTCGAAGAAGCCCACAAACGCGATCTTAAGGTCATCATGGATTTGGTCCTCAACCACACTTCCAACCAACACAAGTGGTTTCAGGAATCCAAAAAAGGCATTATTTCCCCGTATCACGATTGGTATATCTGGCGCTACCCCCGTCCTAAATATGGTTTCCCAAACAATTGGCAATCCATTTTTGGCGGTCCCGCCTGGACTTACGACGATACTTGCGGCAAATTTTATTACCATATGTTTGCTCCCGAACAACCTGACCTGAACTGGCGCAACCCGGATGTGCGCAAGGCCATGTTGGATGTCTTCCGTTTTTGGTTGGATAAGGATGTAGACGGCTTCCGACTGGATGTATTTAACGAGTACTTCAAGGATGCTGAACTGCGCGACAACCCTTACAAAACTGGTATTTACCTGCGCGAGTTTGACCGCCAGGAACATAAATATGATGCCGCTCAACCAGAAATGATGCCGCTGCTGAAAGAAATTCGCGCCTTGGTAAATCAGTACAAGGAACGCTACCTGGTTGGAGAAAGTTACCTCGTGAACTCAGCCCAAGCTCGCACTTACGTCGGTCCGAATAAGCTGCATGCCGCCTTTGACTTCGGCTATACGCATACTCATTGGAGTCCGAGTGCTTTTGGCAATGCCATCCAATTCTGGGATGCCCTCCACGAAGAAGACGCATGGCCAAATTATGTCATGAATAACCACGATACCCGCCGCAGCGCCTCCCGTTACGCTATAGGCGATGATGATACCCGGCTAAAGTTGCTGGCTGCAATGCATTTGACCCTGCGGGGAACTCCTTTCCTCTACTATGGCGAAGAAATCGGTATGCGCGAACTGAACCTCAAACGCTCTGAAGTCCAGGACCCGGTAGGCAAATACTACTGGCCTTTCAATAAAGGCCGTGATGGCTGCCGTACGCCCATGCAGTGGGATTCTTCTCTCAATACAGGCTTTACCAGCGGCAAACCCTGGCTGCGCTTCAACAATGACTACCCAAACCGAAACGTAGTCGCACAGGAGGCTGACCCGACTTCCTTGCTTAACTGCTATAAAGAACTTATCCGATTGCGTAGCGAAAACCCTGCCTTGAATGCTGGCGAAATTAGCTTAAAATCGCTTCCGAACCAGTTCATGCTGGTTTACACCCGCACAAGTGAGGAACAAAAAGCCCTGATTGTGCTCAACTTCTCCATTCTGCCTCAAACCTACAAACCCCAGGGCGATTGGAAATTACTATACTGCGGGAACGATCTCAAGCGCACCCAAATGCTGGATGGCATTTTGCACATGCCGCCCTTTGGCTTTGCCATCTTGACAGATTGAGTGTTTATGTCCCCAGAAAATCCGTCCGAAATCGACCAATTTGCCGATAAGAATTCCCCTTTTTTCCTGGGTAATACGCTGGAGGCTGCCCCCAATCTACCACTCGGGCGCTTTCTTCCACCTTACTTCGAAGGCCAGGTTTCTGAGTGGGTTAAACGCTACGCGCCGCCGGAATCCTGGGTCTTGGACCCCTTTGGGCAGGATCCTTTTGTTGACCTTGAGCTTGCCCGAGCAGGCTACCGGGTTTTGGTCTCTGCCAACAACCCCATTGCTGCTTTTTTGCTTGAAGTGCTCTCCCTAGGGGCAACTAAAGAAGAATGGTCCGACGCTCTTCTCAGCATCGCCAATCTGCCCATGCAAGGACAGGAAAGCTTTGAATCCTGGTTAACAGATTTGTACAGCATTCCATGCCCCACGCTGCTAAACGCACAAGATGGAAAAATCATTCCTTGCGGTGGCACTGCGCAGGTGCAACGCTTTATCTGGAATGGAGATGACCCCACCCCAAGTATTGCTGAAGTTACTTGTCCGGATTGCGGCACAAGCTCCCAGATAGATTTAACCGCCGAACATCATAAAACTTTTAGCCGGCTTCCTTCCTTCACCCTTTACCGCGCACGTGCGCTTGAGCTGCTCTCCAGCCCGCAGGACGAATTACGGCCGGTTATCGAAGATGTCATTCAATACTACACACCCCGCGCGCTTGTCCTGCTGCAATTGTTGCTTAACAAGCTCGAAAGTGCTGGCCTGCCCAACCGCGTGCGCATGCTTACCCAGGCTTTGTTCCTTTCTGCGGCCGACCGTATGAACGTGCTCTGGGCTTCTCCGCTCGGTAAAAACCGTCCAAAGCAGCTGACGACGCCTCCCAGTTATGAAGAAGTAAATCTTTGGCTGGCACTTCAGGATGCCTGCCGCCAGTGGCAAGCCTTTACAACCCCAGTTGAATTGAGAAAATGGCCGGATATGCCCTCCAGGGCCGGAGGTATTTGTCTTTTCTCAGGTCGCCTGCGGGAAATGCAACCCCTTCCCAAAGAAGGCATGATTGATGTGGTTTATTCCTCCTTGCCTCGCCGCAACCAAGCCTGGTGGAATCTTTCCGGACTGTGGACGGGTTGGCTTTGGGGTAAGGAAGCCGTGGAACCCCTTAGGCATAGTCTCATCCGTCAGCGCTATGACTGGAACTGGCATGCGATGGCCCTCCAAAAGGTACTTGGCCAACTGCAGGGCTTTGTCCAACCTCAAAACCCGATCTTGCTGCAGATCAGCGAACTGGATTCCAAGTTTTTGCTGGCTTCATTGGTGGCCACGGGTGCATCCAATCTGAAGATCCGCGGTTTTTCCTCCAATGGCTCCGGAGACCAGCTGCAAATTTCTTTCCGGAAGGGTTCAAAAGACAGAGGAACGCTCAGCAACACTTACTGGCCCGACTTGGTACGTACTATAGCAGTTCACTTTTTGACCACACGATCGGAACCTGCACCTTATTTGCCGCTGCTTACAGTCATAGCCCTCTTTTTGCATGAGCAAGGCAGGCTTGAATCGCCTCTCCCTTCAGACCCTCCCAACTTGCTTGGGGACATAGAAAGAAGTATTCAGGAAGTGTTAGGGGATACAACCCGTTTTGAGCGCTTTAACAGCGGTGCAGGTTTTGACACCGGCACGTTCTGGCTGAGACAAAGCCCCATTCATCTGAACCCGTTGGCTGATCGTACTGAAGGCGTGGTGCTGCAGGAAATTTATCAGAACCCGAGCTTTACGCTGCCAGGTCTGCTAAATGCTGTCTATCGCAAAACCAAGGGGCTTAACAACCCTGAATTTGATTTGACGGCTGCCGTCTTGCAGTCTTATGCTGAACCAGAAGACGAGTCGAAGCAGCGCTGGCGCCTCAAACCCGGTGAAGGACTCCCTGAACGTGCCGAAGAATTACGTCTGATGGAGTCAATCATCACCAATCTTGCAACTAAGTTGGGCTATGCACGGGAAATCAGACCTGATTCGATCATTTGGTTTGATGAAGATGGTAAAAGTATTTACAGTTTCTTCCCAATCAGTAACGGCATCATTACTACCCTCTTGCAGGCACACGCAAACGATACCTCCACAAAACTTATCGTAGTCCCGGGCAGCCGTGCCAATCTGATCGCTTATAAGCTAAAACATGACTCCAACTTGCAGCGTCTGTTGACTCCCGACTGGCAAATCATCAAATTCCGACAGCTCCACTTGTTAAAAGAGAACTCCCTGTTGACCAGGGAGCTGTTCGCTGCACAATTATTAACTGATCTGCCGGAGATTCACACCATCCAACTGCACTTACTCTAAGCTACAACCTCGAACTAACCCGTTGTGGGTGTTGGTTCAGGCGGGGCAAGTGTCGGTTCCGGTGGTACCGGAGTAGATGTATTGGTGGGGTCTGGCGGAAGCGGTGTTTCCGTCGGCACTTCCGTGGGCACCTCGGTTGGCGTGGCTGTCGGTGTAGGGGTTGGAAGCTGCAACTGCGTGCGATAATTCTTCTCGATCTTAGCACCGTTTTGGCCGAACAATGTCACCCGGAAAGTAATCACCGTTGCCTTGATGGATCGTAAATCAGGCATGATGGCAATCTCTGCAGGAGTCTTTATGGGAACATCACTGCTGGCCAATGGTTGCCAGGTTTCAGGTTTTTCGCCTTCACCCCATTCCAGGCTAAACCGGCTGAAATTGCCAGTGGCATCGATTACGCCCGTTATCTTGAAGGGGTCTTCACTGATTGTTCCGCCATCGGTCACGCTCAGTAAATCAATGATCGGCCGTGGGTCATCCATGCGGCATTCGCGTTCAGGAACAATGGTGATAGGTTGAGTGAACCCGTTTGCTTCTGCCCAAGCCTTGCCATTATCTGTCCCCAGCCAGTCGATGGCGGATTTATCCTTGATGTTTATCGCGGTAATTGCCTGTGGAAAGTCTTTGCAGGCTTCCGAAAGCTTGAGCCCCGTCCAACCATCCACCTTGATATCAGCCCATAGATCCTGGTCTTTTGGGGGCGGCAGTTGGTCGGAGGCAAAAAGCTCAACCCGTTGGTCAGGGCATTTATCTGAAGGCTCTGAACCGGAAAGCGTACAAACCACTTTTTCAACCACATCCGCAGGTCGAATGAACTCACTTGGCACACCGCCCATGTAGCGGCCAATGCCGTCCACCATCAACTTCGCCCAGATCGGCGCGGCGCCGCTCACCCCGGTGGTGTTCACCATCGAGCTGTAGTCTGCGTTGCCAATCCAGACACCTAGAACCAGATCAGGCGTGTAACCGATGGTCCAGTTATCCTTAAAATCATTGGTTGTGCCCGTTTTTACGGCTGCCTTAAAGGGCAAATTTAATACAGAGTTGCTGCCAAACATCCAGGCGCGAGTCTGGCTATCAGCCAGGATGTCAGAAATCAAGTAAGCATGCGCTGCCCTTACAACCTGTTCTCCAACTGGCGGTTGATATTCATAAATGACCTCTCCAGTAAAATCGACCACTTTGGTGATCGCCACCGGTGCCACCCGTTTCCCTTCGTTTGCCAACACAGAAAAGGCTCCGGTCATTTCCAGCAGGCTCACTTCACCGCCGCCTAACGTCAAAGCCAGGCCATAGTCGGGTCTTTGCAAGCTGGTAATACCAAAACGCCTGGCTAACTGGATAAAACCATCCTCCCCTTCAACGGAAGCGTCGTCGTAAATTCCCAAATACTGCAAGGCTTTAACTGCAGGGATATTGAAGGAATTTGCCAAAGCGGTTCGCACTGAAACAGGTCCGTGGAATGCACCATCGTAGTTGACGGGCACGTAAGGGTCACCTGTATCGTAGGATTTACCCGAAGGTGGGAACGAGCTCGGCACATCCCATATGATTGTGGCCGGATTCCAATCTTTCTCAAATGTGCCTATATAAGTGAGGGGTTTGATGGACGAACCTGGTTGCCGGGTGTCCGTGAGTGCCATATTTACCTGGCCGCTAATTGCCGCGTCATTGAAATCCGCGGATCCAACCATGGCTAAAATTTCGCCATTTTTGGGGTTCATACAGATGACAGCCCCATTGGTGGCATTGTTTCCCTGCATCTGGGCTAGTTGATCCCTGACGGCTTGTTCCGCTTGTATTTGAAAATTGGGATCCAGGGTTGTATAAACGGTAAAGCCGGAACGGTAGATGATTTGGGGGTCAAAACGAGCTTCAAGCAAGGATTGCACATACACCACCCAATGCGGGAAGCGCATGGCGTAATCCTTGGGGATAAATTCGTAGGCCTTCAGTTGGGTCTCACCGTCGGTCACCATCATGGGCGTTACACAAACCCGTTCAAGGTTTTCCCCCACCTTGATGCAGTTGCGCTGCTGGCCAAGGTTGTAAGTTAGCAGCATAACCACGTTGTTGCGCAGCAAGGTAGCATCACGATTTTTATAGATGTCGTAAATAGCCGGGGATTGTGGCAATCCAGCCAGGAAAGAGGATTGCCAGAAATTTAGCTTCTCTGCCGTAGTATTGAAGTAGGTTTCAGCCGCGGCTTCGACACCATAAGACAGGTTGCCGTAGAAAATTTCATTCAGGTAAACCTCCAACACTTCTTCCTTGGTAAATTGGCGCGTAATTTCCGCCGCCAGGATAATCTCTGAAGCCTTACGTTCGTAAGATTGGGTAAAACGTTGATCCGGAAGCAGGATCATGCGTGCAAGTTGTTGAGTGATAGTGGATGCACCCGAAACGATACCGCCCGCCTGGTAGTTGGTCCACAAGGCGCGTGCCAGGGCCAGCAAGTCAAAGCCTGGATGGCTGTAATAATCCTTGTCTTCTGTGGCAATAGTGGCGGCTATTAGATAAGGCGATATCCTGGTCAGGGGGATATAAGATCGTTTACCTTGGGTTGGATCCATAATCTCGTACAGTACTCCGCCATTACGGTCAAGGATTTTTGTAGTTTCGAACTTTGAAGCTTTGTTTTTCAGCTCTTCGACATCTGGCAGGTTCCCGGCGATCTGCGTGTATTTATAAAAAGCAAAGGCACCGCCGGCAACAATTAACAGAACCCCAACAGTGAGCAGAATCATCAATGTGCGCACAAAGCAACCCTTTCGGTTTCCCTTGGGTTTAGCTTTTTTAGGTTTTACGGGAATTCCCTGCAAGGTGGTCGGAGATACTCTGGGTGGCTGGTCGATTCCAGTTGGTTTTTGGGTGAAAACAGACTCCTTAGAGCGCAGATTAGTAGGTACCGGAGGATGATACGTGGGGATGGGTTGGGTACCTTCAGGGCTCTGAGTAGCCTGATAATTGAATGCTGCAGGGCTTAGCGTAGTAGCCTGGGGGTCAAACTCCGCCACTCGCTGGGGTAAGGCCTCTGGTTCAGGTTCCATAATGGGTTCAGGATTAGGCGGCAAGGTTGCTTGTTCATCTGCAGCGGGAATAACTAAGTGCTCAGCAGGTGTAATTCCGCTTTCCCGGTCAGTCACCTGAGCAGCTGCATCTCCCGATTCAGCCGCGGACTTGGGCTCAAATTGGGTTTCTGACTTAGTTTGTTCACTTTCAAAAGTTGGTTTTCCAAAACTGCCCAACTCACCAAACCACACATGTTCTTCAGGGTTCCTCTTATTAATGTCATCTCCCGGAATCAGCTTTTTTTTAGGCTCTGAATCCAGATTATTATCTGTCAAATCTGAAACCATATTTACTCCATTAATCTACTAACTTTAAATTTAAGTGTAGCACAAGCCCCCACTCTCATTTTTCCGTATCAACCCTTAGAATGATAGAATCTGCTTTGTGAGAAACGGCCCTTACTTAATTTCAGATCCCATTGGACTGACCCTGGCTGCCAGGTCAGCCCGCCAACCTGGCGACCCTGATTTGGTCTGGCAACTCGAACTCAACCAGAACAACCCCATCGAATTGCGCTCCAGCCTCAATCTGCAGGCTCAATCGTTTTCGCTTTTTCCCAGCTTCCAGTTTGGTGAAACCCAGGTTTCGGAACTTAAAGATTTCTTCGCCTTCCCCAGGGTTGATACCCTCCTGCAGGATTACATTGAGTTGGTTGGCAACCCCACAGAAACGATTGAATCATGCCTGGAATACTTTGCCGACTCACCGCAGTCCTTGCTGGGCCGGGTTACCATGTGCAATTTAAGCAACAGCAGGCAGGAAGCTGCTTACACATTGAATGCCCAACTTGCTTCAATGGGTGATTTTTCACCTCTGGCCAGCACCCGAGTAGGCAACCATAACATTCTAAAAGCCCAAACGGGCACCCTGACCCTCAGTCTCGCATTTGACGTTGCGACCAAAGCCATCCTCTCCCCCATCCAAGCTTTGCGCTGGAAGCGTTTTATTGAAGCCGGCCAAAGCGTCTGTTTTTATTGGCGCTTGCAAGCCCACACCCAGGTTGCCCTGCTTGCCCGTGGCTTGGAAAAACCTTTCCCTGCTAATTGGGATGCCACGATTAGCCGCAAACGGGTGGAAGACCAGAATCAAAGCCTGCAAATCATATGTGAAGACCCGGATTGGCAACTTGTCTTTGACTCGATGCAACGTCAAGCCCGGCAATTACTGCTGGATGACGGCCAATCGTTGCGTTATTACCGCATGCGCAACCCAGCCAATAGCCTGATGGCTGAAAAATCTGCTGCTGCGCTTGGGGTTGGTTTGGGTAGGGCAGACGCGCTCAGCCTCTACCAACTTTGCCTCTGCCTCTTGCCCACCCAGGCGCAGGATTGCGAACGCTTGCTTGACCATTACCTGGAAGGCCTATCCAATCCCAGCAAGGCCAACCGCGAATTGCCCACTCCCATTTTGGCCAATCTTGCCTGGCGCATCTTTAAACACACCTTGAACCTTGATTTTCTAAAACGCCACTACCCTGTTCTTAAGGAACTGTGTTTTGCCTGGTTTGAAAAAGCCCAGGAGAGGGACTTAGACGGTCTGCCTGAGTGGTCCAGCAACCTTCAAACGGGCATCTCCAATCTGCCCTGCTTTGACCTTCTGGATAGTACTGGCTTCCCAGCTATACCATCCAGTGCTGAGAGCAGTGGTTTGGCCGCACTTCTTGAGACAGAACTTGAGGCGCTCGGGTTGGTTGCGCACCTGTTGGAAGACAACCCCACTGAAGCGGTGGCGCATTCTCTTAGGAATCGCCTGTCTGACGAGCTTGAGAGCTGGTTGAGCAGCGATGCCTCTCACGGTTTACGAAATGCCATCACCCATTGCAGTTTGCCTGGCAATTTGCTCTTTAAGGGTCACTTTTCGGGAACACTCCTTGTGGAGCAATGTTTACAACAAATTAATCAGGTCTGCGGGCAATTAAGCGCTAAATCCTTCACCCAGAAACCACTTAGCCTGCAAATCAGCGGAAAAGATGAGGCCGGAGGCAGTCTTTCAGAGATCATTGCTCGTGATGATATCCATTGGCTACCTGGCATCTTTTTTTTCCAGAGCAAGTCGGTTTTTTCTGAAGTGCAATCCCTCATAGTTGAACCCAGCGCACAAGATTACAACCTGAGGTTATTCACGCCGGATTATTCAAGCGCCAATATCATGCAATTGCTCACACTTCTGCCTGCGGAAGAAGACGCTGATCTCTCCGCAGCACTTAAAACGCATTTGGGTTTCCTTCCACCTAGTCTCAGCTATGGCATCCCGGAAAACTTGAATATCGAAATTTCCTCAGCTGATGAGAGCGTCAACATGGCTTGGAATGCTTTGCTTATTGAGCACATGGTTAAGAACAACCAACATGCCCTCGCCGGCAAGCTCTTTGCCCGCCTGGTTTCTCCGGTAAAGAATAGCCTGAAAAGCCTGCACAGGAGTTCCGAGCGCTACCTAGCTCAAACTGGCAAAGGTAGGGGCAACCTCAATCACGTAAACGGATTGTTGCCATTGGAATTACTGTTGGACATTGCTGGGATAAGAATTATCAGCCCCGAAAAAGTGACAATCCTCGGAGAAAATGGTCTGCTCTGGCCGATTACTCTGCGTTATCAAGGTTTGGAAATCACCCGGGACGGAAAAAACACGCAGATAACCTTCGCAGATGGCAGCAGTTTTCACCACTACGGCAGCAACCCAAAAACCTTCACTAAGCCTATGTAAGGTTATTCCCCTGAGGGTTTCTTTGGTTGTCCGTAGGTCTTGAAACGTTCCAGAATATTGGCCATCTCTGCATCATCGATTACCTTGGCGCCGCCTGCGCAAGCTGTGCGCCACTGAATTTCGGCCACATATTCCATGTTCTCAAGCAGTGAGTAAGCTTCCTTCAACCCCTTGCCGCAGACAATGACTCCATGATTGGCAAGCAAAGCCGCGTTGGCAACTGGCATGGCGCAGACCACATTTTCCGATAATTCCTTGGTGCCAAAAGTGGCATACTCGGCACATTCAACCCGGGCGGCTCCGCATGAGGCGATGGCATAATGCACTGCTACGATCGGTTGCCGCATACATGCCAATGTTGCGCAAAATCTGGAATGGGTGTGGATAATACCGCTGGCCATGGGTTTGGCCTTGTAAACTGCCTGATGAAGCGCCCATTCGCTGGAAGGTTTACGCTCCCCATTCACGATGGCAGCATCTTCAATCCTGAGCACCACCACATCTTCCGTTCGAATGTCAAAGTAATCTATTCCCGAAGGGCTGATGGCAAATAAGCCTTCCGAGCGATTAGCCATGCTGAGGTTACCGCTTGTGCCCTCGGTCAGACCACTCTGGCTGACTTTTTTACCGTACTCGACCACTAACTGCCGTTCGCGCTCAAGAATCATGATTTTTCCTTTTGGAATTTTCTTCTGCTTTTTGCTCACTCTTAATCATGGAAGTGAATAACCAGATGACTACATAGTAAAGCCCGACTGTGACCGCGATGCAGGCAATGACGATTAATGCAAATACCAGCCATTCGTTTGTTGTCATATTTCTCTAATAATATCAAAAAAGGCCGACTTATTAATTTAATCGCATCATTATCCCATTGTCAGAGAGATAGGGCTTCTTCCACTGAAGGTTGATAATTTGCCTCGGATTTATTTGGACTTTGAACAAGTCAGAAAGGGTGTCAAGTCAGAAAGGGCTCACTCATCACAAAACCAAAGGTATAATTAGTTATGATTGGAGGGTGAATGACCAATTTGATATGTAATATGGGTTTTTGGGGATATCTGGTTATCATCATTCCTGTTGGCATTATTGTTTATAAGGTCTTAGACAAGACTTGGTTTTTTAAAGGTATACCCAAGTTTACACGCTATGGTGCCCTAAATAATAATGGTTATTGTTTTCAAATACTACTCGCTTTGATCACAATGATAATTTGCGTAATAATATTTTCTTCTTTTATAAAATGCCCTTAACCAGGTAATTCTTTACGATTTTTTTAATAGTCTATATTGATTACAGCAGTGAGAAATCACCCTAAATTGCTCCTGATAAGGTTGGCCAAAACAACAATTAATCCTCATAACTGAATCACTTGAAGCCGTTTTTCTTGTTAGCGTCTTCTTGTTAGCGTCTTTGAAAATTCAAATTTGTGTTATAAACGTTTCGATTTTGGTTCCTTCTCTTAAAAATATTTTTGATTTATTGTCAATCAATTGTTGTTACTATGTGAGAATTAATTGTATGCCTTCCTCCAACCATTTTGTTTTGCTTTCTCCTCACTACAGAAACATCGTTTACCGAAATCTGGATTAATAACCGTTTCTTCATAATATTTCTGGCCTTTTATGTGATAAATCTTTTCGCCAGAAGTGTAAGAAATGTTATCTTTGATTTCACAACCAGTTTTATTGTATAAGCAACCTTCGGGGCAAGAATCTGACTTTGCAATCGCCGTCAACTGCGTCACGTTATCTTTTTCTGCAAGCTCATCGTTTTGCCACGCGGTGATGGTAGCAATGACAGCCGTAGACTTAACCTTTACTATTGCATTCATTTGAGAAATATTAATTTTTTTACTATCGTAATAACTAAGAGTTTTTTGTTTAGCAGTTGCCATCTCAGCAGCGTAATTCCTTCCATTATCTCGATGGGGACTCGGCCAAACCATAATAAGAAAATTTCCAATTAGGAATATGATCGATAAGCAGCCGCACGGAAAATCTGGGCCGGACGGATCGCCTGACCATGTCCAGGCTGGAATGGCCCAACACAGACTTTAATCGCGCAAATGATCCACTGGACTGAACTTATTGTGGGAGAGGCGTAAATCCTCATTGGTCTGTGCAAGACGCGCATTGGGGACAAAAGACATACCTAAACATGCAATATTTGGAGGACAACTTACCAAGTGATTCCTAAATATGCGAAAAATACTTGACACTACGAGAAGACACATTAGTTTAGGTCTATTGATATTGATAAAATATACAAGAGGTCTAGTGTTTGAGTCCAAATATCATCTATATTAGTTTGGGAGCCTAAATCTCGATCTTTAAGGACATCAGTAGTGTGACATAACAATTTGGTAAAGCGAATTTCTTGATGTACTAGGACGGATTCTGATATTGGAGAATTAGCAAGCCTTTTTGACATTTCTACCCATGTCATATTCTCCCTAAGCACTTTGCGAGCAATTTCAAAAAGCTGCCCTTTAACACCATTTATCAAATTTCGAATAAAATTCGCTGGTGTTTCTCTTTTTTCCATTGTAGTAATGTGGAATTGTAAAATTGATTCTAAACAGTTTTCGAAACGGGTTGAAAGACTTGGCGTGTTAAACTTACTAATGAATGAACGGACTTCTTCAACCCGATTTTGGGAAGTTTGAAGCTCACCATATGAAATTTTATATGCTGAGGAATAATTAACAGCATCAGGGGTTCCTAAATCACCTACTCGAGCAACATATTCAAAAGCCACTGATGATGAAGATGTTGTTGAACTAATAGTTCCACCTAGCAAAGTTGGGTCATAATCTGGTTGTAATGGCAAGGATAAAAGCAAATGATCATATTCAATCTCCAGATTCTCTACTAGGTCATTTGTCGGTATTTCATCGGATTCCTTGGGCAGGTTGGAAAAAGCCTCTAGTTCCCAATTTGTTATTGCTTCAATCTTATTGATATATGGAATGATCATTTTGAGATTGTCAATTTTATTCTTAATATTACTTATATGTTCTTTTTTTGCATTTATGATTTCAATGGGTTTCTTCATAAAAGTCTACTCCAATATAAGTTTAACCTATTTCATTCTAATAAGGACAATTGATTCATTTTTTGTTCAGCTATCCTAATGTAGGATTGTCAAACATATTGGACAGTCTGGTTTAAGAATTGAACAGGTGATAAGAACTTAAGTGGTCTCATCGGGATATGGTTAGTGCGCTGGTTATGCCTTCTTAGTTGTTGCTTGAAATCCTCAAAAGAATAAAACCTTGCACGATTGTATAAACGTT
>Ga0209538_1000103_pt1 | contig 48602 bp, 41 predicted proteins | sample BarGraNGADG00211_2_FD_184492 | JGI IMG/M metagenome (GOLD analysis project Ga0209538, IMG submission 184492) | Arctic peat soil microbial communities from Barrow, Alaska - Barrow Graham LP Ref core NGADG0004-211 (SPAdes) (version 2) | ecosystem: Environmental > Terrestrial > Soil > Wetlands >... | reverse complement strand
CTGTTTCATTATGTAATGGTTGTTTGCGAATTACGGTTGGAAAGCCTGAAGAAAATAAGATATTGTTAGAAGAAATGGAAAAATTTGGTATTTAATCTAAACTATCTATGAAATTAAAGTTTACTGTTATTTTATTAGTTATTATGCAATTAGTTTCAGCTAACCACAAAGTTTACGTCGTTCATGGATTTGGAGGTTTTGCACTACAAATGGAAAAAATTAATCAGGGATTGATTAAAGAAGGTTATTTGACAGAAAATTATTCATATCCAAGTTTTTCGGAAGATTTGGACAGTATTGGGCTTGATTTGTACCGTAAAGTTCAAAAGGATAATTTCGATACTGTTTCATTTGTTACTCATTCAATGGGGGCATTGGTTGTTCGATCTATGTATCAATACATGGATTCAACAGTTCATTTTCCCCATATTTTTCGGATTGTCATGTTAGCCCCACCAAATAAAGGAACGAAAATGGCAGATTTTTATTCGGGTAAAAGACTGAATTTTTTTTTAGGTCCAAATGTTGAACACATGCGAACAGACTCAAATTCTTATGCAAATAAACTTCCAATCCCAACATGTGAAGTAGGAATAATTGCAGGTGCAAAAGGAAAAAAACCTTGGTTCAATCCTTTTTTGAAAGAAGATAATGATGGAAATATTTCATTAAGTCTGACCAAACTTGGAAATGAGAAAGATTTTATAGCCATTCCATCCATTCATGATTTAATGCCTCTTCATAAAAAAGTTATTAAACAAATTATTTCATTTATGAAAACAGGATCGTTTAATAAAAATATCATGTAGTTAAACGATTCAATATTTGAAAGTTGTATTACTTCCATTATTTTTTTTCTGAAATAGTAAATTTAGGATTTCACAAAACTAAAAAAAATCAGTACTTTTGCCTAAAATCAAATAAAATGTGCAATTTATCTGCAACAATTAATAGTTTCAGTAATAATGAGTAAAATAGTCATTAACAGCTTTGAAGAATTAGAACATTACATTGGAAAAGAAATAGGTGTTTCTGATTATATCACCATCACACAAAAACAAATCAATCAGTTTGCTGATGCCACTTTGGATCATCAATGGATTCACGTGGATACTGAACGCGCCAAAATCGAAAGTCCTTTCAAATCAACGATTGCCCACGGATATTTAAACATTTCCATTTTACCCTACCTTTGGGAACAAATTGTAGAAGTAAAGAATTCTAAACTAACTGTAAATTACGGCATTGAAAGCTTACGATTTAACAAACCGGTTTTGGTAAACAGTCAGGTTCGCATTCGAGCCAAATTGAAGTCATTAAAAAATCTTCGGGGAATATCGAAAGCAGAAATTGAAGTTTCAATGGAAATCAAGGACAATAAAAAATCAGCTCTGGACGGCACAATTGTGTTTTTGTACCATTTTATTTAACGTTTTATCAGGATTTATGAAGTTTCGCAAATTAGGAAATACAGGTATTCAATTATCATCCATTGGATTGGGCTGCATGGGGATGAGCCATGCCTATGGTATTCCCAATGATATAGAATCAATTGCCACGCTTGAAAAAGCATTGGAAATAGGAATCAATTTCTGGGACACAGCCGATATTTATGGCGCAGGGAAAAATGAAGAACTGATTTCGAAAGTACTAAAGTCAAACCGCGACAACGTTTTTCTTGCTACCAAATTCGGATTTATACCAAATGATGGCAATGCTCAGGCAAATTCGTTTGATGTTTCGCCAAAACACATGCGCGAGGCCATTGAAGCCAGTTTGAAAAGATTAAAGACTGACGTTATTGATTTATATTACGCCCACCGTATTGATCCCAATGTTCCGGTTGAAGAAATGGTTGGTGCAATGGCAGAATTGGTGAAAGAAGGAAAAGTACGGTATTTGGGATTGTCGGAAGCTTCGGCCAATTCATTGCGTCGAGCCAGTAAAGTTCATACAATCACCGCTTTGCAAAGCGAATATTCATTACTTACACGTGATGTGGAAAATGAAATATTACCTGCTTGCCGCGAATTAGGTATCACTTTTATTCCGTTTAGTCCGTTGGCACGTGGATTAATGTCGAACACACTGGATTTAGGCCAATTAAAAGATGGTGATTTCAGAAAAAGCCAGCCGCGTTATCAATCCGAACATGCCGAAAACAACTTAAAACTGGCAAATGCTTTTGCGGAAATTGCCAAGAGGAAAGGCTGTACGCCTGCTCAGCTTGCATTGGCCTGGGTATTGGCAAAAGGCGAAGATATTATTCCTATTCCGGGGACCAAACGCTCCAAATATTTAATTGAAAATGCCGGTGCGGTAGATATTGAGCTAAGTCAGCCGGAAATAGATGAAATTGAACAATTGACAGTAAAATATCCTAATATCGGTGATCGTTATAATGAGAATAATAAGAAACTGGTAGACCGGAATTAAACAGCTTACTCAGGTATTTTAAAACCGTATTTTATCTTGTTGAAGCGTTTTTTTTTGTTTAATAATTTCTAAAAAAATGCTCTATTTTAAACGAATTAAACAGTATGATTAATAGAATCAAAAATATAATTGTATTTTTACAGCACATTTATCTCAAATTATTTAAAACCACATAAAACACATTGTTATGAACCACTTGTTATTTATAGATGCTCCGGTTATTATTGTTGTTGCACTGATTTTCTTATTATTATTTGGCGGAAAGAAAATTCCGGAATTAATGAAAGGACTTGGAAAAGGAGTTAAAAGCTTTAAAGAAGGACTTAATGACATCGAGGAAGAAATAAAAAAAGAACCAACTACCGAAGACAAAAAAGATTCAACCAAAAAGAAAGATGAGTAAGTTGAGTGAGAAAGAAATGACTTTTTGGGATCATCTGGATGATTTGAGAAGAACTATTTTTCGAATTGCCGGATTTGTCGGAATTGCATCAGTCGTTTTCTTTGCTTTCATGAAACCGCTTTTCGATCAGGTTATTTTAGCTCCATCCAGAAACGATTTCTTTCTTTATCAATGGTTTAACGAGGTTAGCAAAAAATTACCTTTTCTTCCTGATTTCGTCACCAAGGCATATAATATCAAAATAATCAACATCAATCTCGCATCCCAGTTCTTTGTTCACCTCACTTCTTCGTTGTGGTTTTCGCTGGTATTCAGTTTTCCTTTTGTAATTTACCAACTTTTTTTGTTTATTAAACCGGCTCTTTATGCCAATGAACGGAAAAATGCCGGTGGTGTCTTTTTATTCGGAAATATATTGTTTTACTGCGGAGTTGCCGTTGGTTATTTTTTTCTTTTCCCACTGACTTTACGATTTTTAGCCGGATATGAACTAAGTAAGTTTATTGAGCAAAGTGTCTCGTTGGATTCATATATGAGCACTTTTCTGATGGTTTGCTTTTTCATGGGACTGGTGTTTGAATTACCGATAGTGGCTTGGTTTTTATCGCAACTTGGCATTTTGCATCGCGAATTCTTCAACAAATACCGTCGACATGCTTTCTTTTCATTATTCGTGTTTGTCGCGATATTTTCTCCAACCGGTGATCCATTAACAATAATGCTCTTTTTCATTCCGATTTATGCTCTCTGGGAAATCAGTGCATTTGTGGTAAAGAAGAAGCCAAAAGAAGTTGAAGCATAAACGCATTTGATTGATTTTCTTTAATTTTAAGCGAATGTTCAGAATGAAACGCGGTCAAATTTTATTCGCACTTTTCTTTTAATTTCATTTCAGACCTTTCTTCTAAAAGTAAGGTTTTGAACCGGTTAATACAAATTCACATGAAAATTATATTTATCCAAATCCTTCAAGTGATTTTTTCAATGTTTACAGCTCTTTTTCGGGAACAAAACAAATAAAAGTTTTCAATTCATCCGGTCAACTGGTCTATACCAAAGAATTTTCGGAAAACACAATTTCAATTAATTCATCTCAATTCTGTTCAGGATTTTATTTGGTTACTTTAAACGGAGTTAATAAAAAAAAATCTCGCACTTTAAAATACATCAAACAGTAAATTTCTGTATATTTGTAATCGATTTTTCAGACTAAAAAATAAGCTATTTTTCAAACTCTTTATAAATTTACATCAACATGAAAAGAAGAGATTTTTTCAAATCGGCAGCAGTAGTAGGATTGGCTTCAATTGTAAAAACAAGTATTTTTGGTTCAGTTGTGTCAGGGAAAAACATGGCTATAAGCACTGAACCTGATTTGGTTGCAGTAATGGGTGGTGAACCTGAAGCAATGCTCATTCGTGCATTGAAAGAACTTGGTGGCATTAAAAACTATGTAAAAAAAGGACAAAAGGTTGTTATTAAGCCCAACATAGGTTGGGATAGAAAGCCAGAAATGGCTGCAGATACTAATCCTGATTTAGTTGCTGCTTTGGTAAAACTGTGTAAAGGTGCCGGAGCTGCAGAAGTTGTTGTTTTTGATCACACTTGCCACGACTGGAAAAAAAGTTATAAAAACAGTGGTATTGAAGCTGCAGTAACCGCCGCCGGGGGGAAAATGGTTCCGGCAAATGACGAATCCTACTATCGTGAAATAGAACTTCCTAACGGAGTTAACATGAAAAAAAATAAGATTCATAAGTCTTTACTCGATTGCGATGTTTGGTTTAACGTACCCATTTTGAAACATCATGGAGGCACCAAAAACACAATATCCATGAAAAATCTTATGGGAATTGTTTGGGACAGAAAATTCTTTCATCAAAATGATTTACATCAATGTATTGCCGACATTGCCACTTTTCATAAAAAACCTGCACTTAATATTGTTGATGCATACCGTATAATGAAATCAAATGGTCCGCAAGGCAAATCGGAAGCGGATGTTGTCATGCTTAAATCTTTGATTGTATCTCCTGATTTTGTTGCTGTTGATACGGCTGCCATGAAAATGTTTTCACAGGTTCAACCAACCAATATAAACGACGTACGACATATAGCATTAGCTGAAAAACTCAAAGTGGGAACACAAAATCTCGAAAAGCTTAATGTGAAAAGAATAAAAATGTAATCAGTTATCAATAAACAGTTATCAATTTTAGCAGCATTTAAATGAAGTTTCTAAAAAAAATCCGTGTCGTTTTATCTTCATTGTTTTTCCTGTCAATACTTTTATTTTTCCTTGATTTTACGGGAAAATTACCATTTCAAATGCATCAATTATTGAGCATTCAATGGATTCCTGCATTACTTTCGTTAAATCTGGGAATATTATCTATTCTGCTGATATTGAGCCTATTTTTGGGGCGTATTTATTGTTCAACTATTTGTCCATTAGGTGTTTTGCAAGATGTTTTATCGTGGAAAACACGCATTTTTCGTAAGAAAAGGAAATATCGATTCGATTATGCAAAACCGCAAAATATTCTTCGTTATTCTGTTCTCGCAATTACTTTAATTGCTTTTATTTTTGGCAGTTCTTTCCTCGTTTTATTACTCGATCCCTACAGCACTTTTGGAAGGATAATTTCTCAACTTTTCAGACCGTTAGCCATTTGGGCAAATAATGGTTTAGCTTCAGTTCTTGGTAAAATGGGAAATTATTCACTTTACCAGGTTGAACAAGTTAGTTTTGTGCCACTTGCATTTGGTGTAGCTTTGCTGTTTTTTTATATTGTAACCCAAATGTCGTGGACAAAAGGTCGTTCGTATTGTAACACGATTTGCCCTGTAGGGACTGGCCTTGGACTGCTTTCTAAAATTTCTCTTTTTCGGATTTCAATCAAAGAATCCGGTTGCACACGTTGTGGTGCTTGCGAAAAACAATGTAAATCTCAATGCATTGACAGCGACAATATGAAAGTAGACGATTCGCGCTGTGTAACTTGTTTTAATTGTTTATCGGCCTGTAAAAAAGGAAGTATAAATTACGAGTTTCGTTACAAAAAACAACAGGCACAACCAATACAAAACAACGAAAATAATAGCAGACGAACTTTTTTAATGGTAACTGGAGCTATGCTGGCAACAGCTGCTTTTGCAAAAACCCAAAAAGTTATTTCCAATAATGATTCCATACTTTCACGAAAACCGATTATGCCTCCCGGAGCCGATAACATTGAGTACTTTAACTCACATTGCACCGCCTGTCAACTTTGTATAACCAAATGTCCGATGCAAGTATTGAAACCTGCCGCGTTGCAATATGGAATTTCAGGGATTACCCAGCCTCATCTGGCTTTTTCTACCGAAGTTTTTTGTACATACGACTGCAATATCTGCACAACAGTTTGTCCGACAAGTGCTTTAAAAAAACTTTCTATCGAAGAAAAGAAAGTGGCTCAAATCGGAATTGTCAATTTCAGAAAAAGCAAATGCATTGTTTTCACTGAAGAAAAAGACTGTGGAGCTTGTTCCGAGCATTGCCCTACTCAGGCAGTTCATATGATCCCCTATAAAGAAGGACTTACCATTCCCGAAGTTAAAAAAGACATTTGTATTGGTTGCGGTGCTTGTGAATCCATTTGTCCTGTTCGGCCTTATCAGGCAATTTACGTGGAAGGAGTATCCATTCAACTCAAAGCTAAAAAGCCGTCAGAAGCTAAAAAGTTTGACAAAAAAATTGATGATTTTGGATTTTAAAGTCTTAAAAGTTAAAAAATAAAGTTTATAAGCTCCAAACAATGACATTTTGATGCGATAAAATTGCAAAAAAAAACTAACTTTGCATTGCAAACAATAGATGTGCTAAATGGTTGAGATAATTATAAAAGGGATTTTGATTGGCTTATGTATTTCTGTACCATTGGGTCCAATTGGGATGCTTACCATTCAACGAACCCTTAACCGAGGTCAGAAACATGGGATAGCAACCGGATTGGGGGCAACTACATCAGATTTGATTTATACTATCATTACCTTATTCTTTTTAAGTTTTGTGCTCGATTTTATTGAAGCACATCGTTTTGTTATTCAATTAGTTGGAAGTTTGGTTGTAACTTTTTTCGGTTATTATATTTTCAGAACTAATCCTGCCACACAACCCAGACCAGATGAAACAGTTAAACACAGTCTGCCTGGCGATTTTTTCACTTCGCTTGGCTTGACATTTTCTAATCCGTTGGTTTTATTTGTTTTGATTGCCCTCTTCGCACGTTTCGAATTTATTAACAATTCCACCACTTTATTTGTTTCTATTTGTGGGATATTGTCAATTTTAGGTGGAGCATTATTGTGGTGGAGCTTACTGACTTATCTAGTCAGTCGGTTTAAAAGTAAGCTGAACATGAGGGAATTAAAACTAATCAATCAGATTACAGGTATTATCATCATTCTTATCGGTTGCGTTGGTCTATTCCTGAGTTTGATAAAATAAGAAAACAATTTCATCATCACTTCGAGTTTAATACATCATCTTAAATAATTCAACAATAGAAGTTTATTGAATATTGGATTCAATAAACTTTTTCAATTTATTACAGATTCAATTTATTCTTTATCAGTTCATTCGGATATATTTTAATATTGAATATCATTTGATAATGGTTAATTGGAACCAACAGTCAAAGCCAAAGGGAATAATATACTTCCGAAAACTTTAATGAAATCATTTTGTTATATCAGAAAATTGTATCCGATTTGACAATGTTAAATTGGAATACCAAAACAATTTTTAATTGCGTTCTAAAGTTAAATACAAATCAAAAAAATAATCTTATTTCATTTAAAATGAACTAATTAAAACAATAAATTACTTTTTTCTCAAACGCGCATTTCAAAAATAATTTTCCAAATTTTAAAAGTAAACTATATGAAAGTAAAGAATTTAGTAATGTTCTCCTTGTTAGGATTAATCGTTATTTCTACAATCAACTCATGTGCAACCATTCCAAAAGGGGCAGTAGCCGTAACACCATTTGATAAAGAGAAATACTTAGGCACTTGGTATGAGATTGCCCGAATGGATTTCCGTTTTGAACGAAACTTAAATAATACTACAGCAAATTATTCGATCAATGCTGACGGTAGTATTAAAGTTGATAACCGTGGTTTTAATTATAAAACAAAGAAATGGAGTCAGGCTATTGGCAAAGCAAAATTTACAGGTGAAGCAAACGTTGCAAGGTTAAAAGTATCTTTTTTTGGTCCTTTTTATTCAGGCTATAATGTGATAGCATTAGACAACGAGTATAAATATGCCCTGGTGGCAGGTAACAATCTAACTTACTTGTGGATACTCTCTCGTGAGAGAACAATGCCTGAAGATGTGAAACAAAACTACCTTAAGATAGCAATAGATCTGGGCTATAAAACTTCTTCCCTTATTTGGGTTAATCAGGATAAAAAATGAGAATAATGTCAATTCATCTACGCTATATGTTCCCTTATTCTCATAAATATAGGAGAAGAAACTAATTTTAATTTTAGCGTTGCATACATTAAGTTACAACAGACTGTATTTTTTTTTGAAAGCCTTATATTTTATTGCAATATGAAATGTGATATAAAATAAATTTTGCTATTAAATTACCAAAAACTATTTCAAAATGCTTATCTTTGTATCTATTTATATGCATTTTAATATAACAATTTATACTAACAAAACATGAGTTACCTTTTTAAACCTGCTGATTATAAACCTTTACTCGATTTGCAACAAACAGAATTGGGTATTACTAAAATTAAAGATTTTTTTCAAGCAAATCTTTCATCCGAATTGCGCTTGCGACGTGTTACAGCTCCACTTTTTGTATTGCGTGGCACTGGATTGAACGATGATTTGAATGGAGTAGAACGTGCAGTGAATTTCGCAATCAAGGATATGAATAACGCTCGTGCTGAGGTAGTTCATTCATTGGCTAAATGGAAACGCCTCACCTTGGCTGATTACGATATTGAAAACGGTTATGGGATTTATACTGATATGAATGCCATTCGAGCAGACGAGGAACTTGGAAATTTACACTCACTTTATGTCGATCAATGGGATTGGGAGCGCGTTATAACAGATGAAGAACGCAATATTAATTTTCTGAAGGATATTGTGCATCGGATTTATGCCACTTTGTTACGAACCGAATACTTGGTTTCAGAGAGTTTTCCGGGAATAAAACCTTGTTTGCCCGATGAATTAACTTTTATTCATGCCGAAGAACTGCGTAAACTATATCCCAAACTTAGCCCAAAAGAACGCGAAAATGAAATTACCAAACAGTACAAAGCAGTATTTGTAATTGGCATTGGTGGAGCACTCGGCGATGGGGAAAAACATGATGGACGTGCCCCTGATTATGATGATTGGACTACCATTGCTGAAAATGGATTACCTGGATTGAATGGCGACATTCTCCTTTGGAATCCGGTATTGGAAATGTGTTTTGAGATTTCGTCCATGGGAATCAGGGTAGATAAAACAGCACTTCTACGTCAACTGGAAATTACAGGGAAACAAGACCGCTTGGAATTATATTTTCATAAACGATTGGCAGAAGGCACTTTGCCACTCTCGATAGGTGGTGGAATAGGACAGTCTCGATTGTGTATGTTCTTTCTTCGAAAAGCGCATATTGGTGAAATTCAAGCAAGTATCTGGCCAGAGGATATGCGCGAAACTTGCCAATCATTGAATATAAATCTGATTTGAAAATCAAATTTTGAAATCAGAATCCTGAATATATTGAGAAGATGTATCTCAGGATTTTTTATATTTATAAAAGCCTTTTTGAAAATTGAAAAAAAAAACGCAAATCGAAAAAATTGGTTTGCGTTTTACTATTCGATAATACTTTTCTACTTTAAATTCAATTTATTCTTTACCAAAGCAGTAATATCGTTCGATTTTGGAGATTGATAAATGATACCCTGTGTACTTAAATCGAAAATGTAAAGTAAATCATTTTCCGCACCAACTTCATTAATAGCCTTTTTCACTTTCTCAATAACAGGAGCAAATAATTCCTGTTGTTTCTTTTGTAAATCATCATTGGCTGTTTTTTGGAGCGCAGCAATTCTTTTTTCGAGTTCTGCAATTTCACTTTGACGAGCTGCTTTTATGCTTTCAAGCATATTATTATTCATTTTGTCCTGATATTCTTTTATTTTAGTGTAATACTCGTCTCTCAGCTTTGTCAATTCAGTATTCCACTGCGTATTCAAATCATTTATAGACTTTTCAATGTTTGCTTTTTCAGGCATCATTGAAAGAATTTCAACTGAGTTGATATGTCCAAACTTTGGTTCTTGAGAAAAAACACTCATAGATAAACAGCAAACAACTACAAAAGCTATTTTTCTTAACATAATATTTTTTATTTTTATTTTAACGTAATCAACTTTAAAAAAAATAGACTTTGAAGGATTTACCATCAAAGTCGATTTTTTTGTTTTGAGACTTCGAACTTATTTAAGTCCTAATTTTTTCTTTACCAATGGCGTAATATCGCTGGCACTTGGTGCTTGATAAACAAATACCTGAGGTAAATAATTAAAGATATACAAGTATTTTCCTTCAGCAGCAATTTCACCGATAGCTTTATTGATTTTAGCCATTACGGGTGCAGAAAGTTCTTGTTGTTTCTTTTCTAAATCTGAACTGGCTGTTTGACGGAAAGTCTGAATACGTTGCTGAATATCTTGCAATTCATTCTGACGTGTTTGTTTAATACTTTCAGGCATAGTAGCTTGTTTGTCCTGGAAATCTTTAAATTTAGCAGTTAATTCTTCATTCATTTTTGCAAGTTCGCCTTCAATAACCTTTCCTTGATCATCCAGGGTTTTCTGAATTGTAGCTTGTTCGGGCATTAATGAGAAGATTTCCTGAAAATTTACGTGACCTAATTTAGTTTCTTGCGCCATTAAGCTTAATGGTAATACGCAAATAAAAAATAATACGATTTTTTTAAACATGTTTTTTTATTTTGAGTTATTATTATTTTAAAAAGGAGTGCAAATTTATAAATTTATTTTGAATATCCCAATTTTTGAAGAACCACATCACTAATATCAAGACTTGGAGATGTGAAAATCACACTCATAGCAGAGCTTTTATCAAATACAAGATTTAAGTCTTTTTCTTTACTTATTTCCTGAATTGCTGTATATACTTCATCTTGAATAGGTTTCATTAAACTTTGGCGTTTCTTAAATAATTCACCTTCAGGCCCAAAGTAATTACGCTTCAATTCCTGAACTGATTTTTCTTTAGCTACAATTTCTTCTTCTCGTTTCGTTTTCATATCATCCGACAGAAATACCAATTCAGTCTGATAATTTTTATACATTTTCTGAACATCTTGCATCTGTGCATCCACATCCGATTGCCATTTTTTGGAAATCTGGTTTAATTGGTCGTTTGCAGTTTCGTAAGAAGGAATATTTTTCATGATATATTCCATATCAACCATTGCAAATTTCTGAGCATTTCCGGGAAAAGCTATTCCGGCTAATAAACAGAGCGAAATAATTAGTTTTTTCATATTACTTTTGATAAATAGGTTTTGAAAATTTGAATTTGAGGTCAGTATTACAAAATCTTTGCCATATTTTTATTGGTTTAATTAATTCTAATTTCCACCATCTATAAACTATTTTACTATGAACTAATTAAAGTTCTTGTCCCAATACAAAGTGGAATTGACTACCGCTAATTTTACCGGTATTATCTTTGTCAAATCCATAACCCCAATCAATACCCATCATACCAAACATGGGCAAGAAAATACGAACCCCAACACCGGCTGATCGTTTTAAATCAAATGGATTGTATTGGGAAATTTTATTAAAACAATTACCAGCTTCTAAGAAAGTTAATGCGTAAATGGTGGCTGATTGTTCCAAAGATAATGGATAACGTAATTCCATTGTAAATTTATTATAAACATATCCCATTGGAGAACCAATTTTGGGATCCATAGGTGTCAAAGAACCATTTGAGTATCCACGCATTGAAATCATATCTGTTCCGTAACTTGTATAACTTGACATACCATCACCGCCCATATAGAATGTTTCGAAAGGTGAACGTGCATTTTCATTGTAGTGTCCTAAATAAGAGAACATTACTCTGCTCATTAAAATTAATTTATCATCTGGAGTTAATGCTGTAAAAGTTTTTCCGGTAAATGTCCATTTATGATATTCCAGGAATTTATAACGTTCCGCGTTGGTCATAGTCGGATCGGAATACAATTTTCCATTTACTTTCCCGCCGTTTAAAATTGAATAGGGTGGAGTAACTTTCAGACTAAGAGAGAAAGATGATCCACTTCGTGGAAAAATTGGATTAAAGACCGAATTACGACTTAAAGTAAGATTTAAGCTGAAATTATTAAAACTACCATCGGTTAACGGGGGCATATAATACCATTTACCCAACATAAATAACTGATAGGATAATTCACCTTGAAGTGCAAAATAATCATCAGGCCAACTAAGTCGTTTTCCGTAACCAAGAGAAGCTCCTAATGTTCTCATAAATTTATTTGGGTCAATTTCGCTTTGATATAAGGTGCTGTAACTACTACTATTAGATCCGTAACCATACCCATATCCAATTTGATTTATATAATTACTGTAATTAGCAGCATATCGGTCACTAACAGTTGCTTGTGCTGAATAATAGATGGAAGCAGAAAGTGAATTTGGACGTTTCCCTCCTAACCAGGGTTCCAAAAACGAAAGACTTACCGAAGAATATGATTGACCGTTTGTTCTTCCGTTCAATGTAAGTGTTTGACCTTCACCTTGTGGTACAATACGATAAGTTTTCGGTTTGAAAAGGTTTTGAATAGCAAAATTACTGAATTTCAAGCCTATGCTCCCAACTATACCGGTAGAACCCCAACCGGCGGAAAACTCGACTTGATCACTCCCTTTGGTTTCAAGTTCGTAATTAATATTCACCGTTCCGTTTTCAGGATCAGGCTGAATATCGGGTTTAATCTTTTCAGGATCAAAATGTCCCATTTGAGCCAATTCGCGAAGAGAACGCATAATATCTTCCTGACTGTACAATTGTCCGGGCTTGGTGCGCAATTCGCGGCGTACAACGTGCTCATAAACACGGGTATTCCCTTTAATCCCAATTTCATTGATTGTTGCCGGTTTACCTTCGTACATTCGCATTTCAAAATCAATCGAATCACCGTCTATATGCACTTCAACCGGATCAATCTGGAAGAATAAATAACCACGGTTTTGATACAATTTCGCAACGGCATCATCATCCGTTTCTAATCTTGCCATCAGGTTTTTGTGATTATAAACATTCCCCTTCTTAATATTTAAAATGGCATTCAGATAATCATAGGGGTAAATGGTGTTCCCAATCCATTTAATATTCCTGTAATAATATTTTTTCCCCTCATTAATAGTCATATAGACGCTGACACTTTTACTGTCGAATGGAACAACACTATCTGTAACAATATACGCATCGCGATAACCAATCTCGTTATATTTATCAATCACAGCTTTTTTATCTTTTTCATATTCTTCGCGTACAAACTTTTTGGTTCGGAAGAAGTTTCGCCAGTTATTGTCATTGGTTTTTTTCATAACCTTATTTATTTGATTATGATTCAATGCTTTGTTCCCTGTAAAAACGAGTTGATGAACTTTTGTTTTAAGTTTTTTATCAACATTAATTTCCACAATAACATATCCGGGTTTTTTAGGGTCATTCCGTTGATAGACATTTACCAATACATTTAAGAATCCTTTTTCTTCCATGTATTTATCAATCACTTTTTTAGCTCTATCCGAAATGTTAGGAGTGATTTGATTTCCTTTGGTAATGCCAACTCGTAAATTAAGTTCTTCAATTTCATTCTTTTTAAGTCCTACATAATTTATTTCCGAAACGCGCGGACGCTCTTTTAAAGCTATATTAAGCCAAACTTTACCGTCTTTAATTTTAGTTGCAAATATCTTAACATCCGAAAAAAGACCTTGTTTCCAAAACCGTTTTACAGCATTTGTAATTGCATCACCGGGCACGTTAATAACATCACCAACAGATAATCCTGAAAATCCAATTAGCACGAAATCTTCATAATTACTTGCACCTGAAACAGTTATTGCTGCAATTTCATATTTAGGTGTTGCATTTGAATATTCAATAATTGGTAAGTTTGTAGAATCTTTTTCAGTAATTGTTTGTGCAGACACAAAATGACTTAAAAGAAAAATAAATGAAATTAATGAAAGCAGTTTGTATTGCATAAATTTATTTTGGGTGTCGAGATAGTGTAGAATTTGTAAGTTATTATTTTCCAAATCGACGTTCTCTTTTTTGAAATTCAAAAATTGCTTGAAAAAAATTTTCTTTTCTAAAAGCCGGCCAATGTGTTTTAGTGAAATATAACTCTGTATAAGCAATTTGCCATAACAAGAAATTACTAATTCGTTGTTCACCACTTGTACGAATTAACAAGTCAGGATCAGGAATATTTTTTGTGGTTAAGTAGTTGCTAATCAATTCATCGTTTATATCTTCAATGTTAAGCTTATCTGATTTTATTTCTTTACAAATATTTTTCAAAGCATTTGAAATTTCCCAACGAGAAGAATAGCTTAATGCTAAAACTAATGCTAAACCGGTATTTCTACTAGTTTGTTCAATGCTTCGATTTAACTTTTGTTCAGCGTTACCTGGCAGACGGCTTAAATCTCCAATTGCCATTAGTCTAACATTGTTTTTATTCAAAGTAGGAGTTTCATTTTCAATTGTATCAATTAAAAGTTCCATTAACGCATCAACTTCCGTTTGAGGTCGACTCCAGTTTTCAGTTGAAAAGGCATAAAGTGTTAAGTAACCAATCCCTATTTCTGCAGCAACTTCGGTAATTTCACGAACAGAAGTTACACCTTCATGATGTCCAAAAATCCGATCATATCCTCGTTCTGTAGCCCATCGTCCATTGCCATCCATAATAATAGCAATGTGTTTTGGTAAGTTTGATTTATCTATTTTATCTTTGAATGATGACATTTCTAATTTGACTTATTCTTGTATTTATGACTATCTTTAGTAGTAGACGAGTTCACGCAATCGCATGGCTTTTTCCAAATATCATAACTAATTCCTATAGTAAAAGTTGAGAGCAAATCGTTATTGAAAGGGTTTGATCCATTTAATCCATCTGGGTTATTCAATACTTTCACTCCTTCCAAATTGTCGGCCAATAATAACCTGTTTGACCATTGCACATTCAAATTCCATCGTTTTGCTAATTTCACTTTCATTCCAATGCCAAACGGGATACTTGGGTTAAATATATTTGATTTAATTGCGTCGGCATTTTTGTTATATGATGTATAATTCATCATCCCCACTCCGGCAAAAATATAAGGCGAAAACGTTTTACTTAATCGCTTGTATGGATTTCGTTCCAAATCGAAAAAATTAAATTCTCCATAAAAATCAGCAGAATAAATTGTGTTATTAAATTCATTCGAAGAAGAAGGAATTAAATCCAAACCTTTAATACCTGCATAGTTAAGCTCAGCTCTAAAAGCAAATCTTTGATCTAAAATATACCTAAAAAAACCACCATAGGTCAATTGCGGATTCTTGAACAATTGACTATTGGCATCGCCTAAATAATATGAACCACCAGCAGCTAAACCAATCTCAGCTTTGTACTCATCCAGTTCAACTACTTGTGCTGATAAATAGCAAGTATTTAAAGCCAACGCACCTAAAATAAAAAATCTAATTAGTTTCAAATTCATTTTCTCCAATGAGTTAAAGTAATCAGATTTAGAACGTGAATTTCAGGTTTTAATTTTATAATTCAACAAAAATGCAGCAACAAAAGTAATGATATTCTTTCAATGATAATAAAAAGCACTTTAAGTGAATGCTTTATTTAACTTATTATTGCAAAATTACTGACATTGTTGCAAAAGTCTGGGATACTTTAATAAATTGCTTAAAATGCATTATTCAATTAACCGGTTTAATGCCAGGTTTTCTTTTTCAGTCATCTCCAACCTCAATTCGGGTGTTTTATCATCCTGTCCGCAAAGATGTAAGATTCCGTGAATCAAAATTCGTTTTAACTCATTATCAAAACTTACTTTAAATTCTTCAGCATTACTTTTAACAGTATCAAGGCTTATAAATATATCGCCCGAAATTACTTTACCTTCACTGTAGTCAAACGTAATGATATCAGTGTAATAATTGTGATGGAGATATTGGTTGTTCATCTCCAGTATTTTCTTGTCAGAGCAAAAAATAAAGGCTATTTCACTTATTTTTCGATCATACTCTGCTGCTGTTTCTTTAATCCAACGGTTGATTTTCTGTTTTTCGATTGAAGGGAGAGTTACTTCTTCTGTAATATATTGAATCATTTTTTGAAATTTAATGGAAAAATAAATATCCTAACAAGATTGCTGCCGTAATTCCGACAGCATCGGCAAACAGTCCGCAAAGAATAGCATAACGTGTATTTTTTATGCCTACCGAACCAAAATAAACAGCTATGATGTAAAACGTTGTATCAGTGGAACCCTGAATGATACTCGAAAGCCGTCCTACAAACGAATCAGCTCCGTGCAGTTTCATGGTTTCAATCATCATACCACGGGCACCACTCCCACTTAAGGGTTTCATTAAGGCAGTGGGAAGTGCATCGACAAATTCGGTATTAACGCCGGTGAGTGCGACTAACCAACGGATGCCGTCAATCAGAAAAGTAAGTGCACCCGAAGCCCGAAACATACCAATTGCCACCAGAATAGCTATCAAATAAGGAATAATGCCGATTGCCACCTTAAATCCTTCTTTTGCTCCTTCGATAAATGAATCATATACATTCACTTTTCGGATTAAAGCCATGGTAATGAAGCTAATGATAATAGAAAGAAGAATGAAATTGGCAGCGAAACTTGAATATTGAGCAATTTGTTCTTTGGGTAATCCGCTCAAAAAATAAATAATACCACCGACGAGTGCAGAAATTCCTCCTAAAGTTCCGAGTACCACTCGGTTGAAAAGATTTATTTTCTGAATTACGGCAACACTTATTAATCCTGCAATAAAGGCAATGAATGTAGCTAAAAGAATGGGAATAAATACGTCGGCGGGATTAACTGCTCCCAACTGAGCCCTGTAAACCATTACACTAATAGGAATAAGCGTAAGACCTGCTGTATTCAACACCAAAAATAATATCATGGAATTGGATGCTTTGTCTTTTTCGGGATTGAGTTCCTGCATTTCGCTCATGGCTTTGAGACCCATAGGTGTTGCAGCATTGTCGAGTCCCAACATAGTAGCCGACAGATTCATAAACATACTTGCTAATGCCGGGTGACCTTTGGGAATTTCGGGAAATATTTTTACAAAGAAAGGTGCAACTACACGTGATAATCGCTCAAGAACTCCTCCTTTTTCACCGATTTTCATAATGCCTAACCAAAGCGATAAGGCACCTGTCAGACCCAAAGAAACTTCAAAACCTGACTTGGCAGAGCCGAAAGCTGCAGTCATTATATCCGAGAAAATTTGTGTATTACCAAAAAAAATCAGCTGAATACACGCTACTATAAAAGCAATCAATAGAAAGCCAATCCAGATATAGTTTAGAATCATATTTAATTTTGATTTGGTTTTCGAAATCAGATTAAGTACAAAAGTACATTTTTTTTACTTACTCAAAAAGTTTTAGCTTTAATTCATATGATTATTACAATGGATTAGTATTTCAAATCAGTATTATTAAAAGTATTCATCAAACTTTCTTATTTTAAAATTATTTCAAATACATGCTATTTACGTTCATTTTTTTATAAATTTGTACTCTAAAAAATATTTATAAATTAAATTATGACTATTCGCCAACTATCCGTTTTCTTAGAAAACAAAACCGGTCATTTGAACGAAATTCTGGCCATATTAGCAAAAAATAATATAAATATCAATGCCTTGACAGTAGCTGACAGTAGTGATTACGGACTTCTGCGTATGTTGGTTTCCGATCCTGAAAAAGCAGTCGAGGTTCTTCATGCCGCCCATTATTCTGTTCGGATTCATGATGTTTTATCACTCGAGATGGGTGTTGCTCCGGGTTCTATGTCGCATATCCTTAATTTGTTCACTGATGCCGGATTGTCTATCGAATATATCTATGCTTTTAGTTTCGGAAGTAAATCCATATTGGTTTTGCGAACCGACAACCAAGAAAAAGCAATCGAAGTAATTCTGACAAACAGGTTAAAAACTATTCACGAATCCGACTTAAGAGATACCGTATGATTTGGAATGAAAAGATAGAGTGCATGAGCCGTGAAGATATGCGTGCATTACAAAGTGAACGACTGATAGAGTTGGTAAACAGAGTTTATAATAATGTGGCTTTTTATCGACACCGAATGGAGGAAATGGGAGTGGAACCATCCGATATAAAATCGATTGACGATATAGTAAAATTACCGTTTACTTATAAAAACGACTTGCGCGACCATTATCCGTTCGGATTGTTTGCAGTGCCAATGAAGGATATTGTGCGAGTTCATGCTTCGAGTGGAACAACCGGCAAACCAACGACGGTTGGTTATACTAAAAACGATATTAAAAACTGGCGCGAAGTGCTGGCACGCTGCCTGACAATGGCCGGAATTTCGTCGGACGATGTAATGCAGGTTTCGTACGGTTACGGATTATTTACCGGCGGATTAGGAGTTCATTATGGTGCTGAAACAGTCGGTTGTACTGTTATTCCGATTTCCGGAGGTAATACGCGTCGTCAATTGCAATTGATGTCCGATTTCGGCTCTACCGTTTTGGCTTGTACACCTTCGTACGCGCTTCACTTAGCCGATGCACTTGCTGAAAATGGTTATTCATTGAAAGACATGAAACTGAAAGCAGGAGTTTTCGGCGCTGAACCCTGGACTGAAAATATGCGCTTGGAACTTGAAAAGAAATGGGGAATCAAGGCTTTCGATATTTACGGGCTCAGCGAAATTATGGGACCAGGCGTGGCCAACGATTGTATTCATCATGTTGGATTACATGTTCACGAAGATCATTTCTTCCCCGAAATTGTTGATTCTGGCACCAAACTGCCTATGGCTGATGGTGAAGAAGGTGAACTTGTTTTCACAACATTGACAAAAGAAGGAATTCCATTGTTGCGTTATAATACCCGAGACCTTTCCACCCTAAATCACTCAACATGTGAATGTGGACGTACGACAGTGCGCATGAAAAAGATTACCGGCCGCAGCGACGATATGCTCATTATCCGTGGAGTTAATCTTTTCCCATCGCAAATCGAACATGTATTGCTCGAAATGGGCGAAACCAGTGCACATTATATACTTTACGTAGACACAGAAAATAACCTCGATACACTCGAACTGAAAGTGGAACTGGATGAAAATAACAGGATGGAAACTATCCGTGATCTGCAAATGCTTTCACACAAAATTCAGCATGCTCTCAACAGCGCCATTGGGTTAAGTGTTAAAGTTACTCTTGTTGAACCGAAAACCATTGCCCGCAGCGAAGGAAAAGCAGTGAGAGTTGTGGATAAGAGGAAAAAATGATTTGATAATGTGCTAATTTGATAATGTGTTAATTTATAGATTGAATAGAGTTGAAAAATAATAGTTAAACGGTTAAACAATTCATCGGTTAAACAATTACACCACAAAAATGACAACAATACCTAAAACTCTCGTCGATTCTCTTTTTTCCATATTCGGTGAACCGGATATAACCCGTTTATCCATACGTGAAGTGGGAAATCTCGTTGCACAAATTGAACAACAAAGCGGACAGGAATTTATTCACATGGAAATGGGTGTGCCAGGTTTGCCGGCTTCTGAAATAGCTATTGCGGCGGAAAAAGAAGCGTTAGACAAAGGATTGGCAACTATGTATCCGCATATCGAAGGCATTCCGTTTGCTAAAACCGAGATAGCACGCTTTGCCAAACAATTTATGAATCTGGAAGTTTCATCTTTGAATTGTGTACCAACAGTAGGAGCAATGCAGGGAAGTTTCGCGGCATTACTGGCTGCAGCCCGAACCAATCCCGAAAAACCTTACACACTCTTTATCGATCCGGGATTTCCGGTACAAAAATCACAACTGCAATTAATCGGCGTTCCGTTTAAATCTTTCGATATACTGCATTTTCGTGGCGAAAAGCTTCGCGACAAACTGGAAACCTGTTTGAAAGAAGGCAATATTTGCTCCATTTGCTATTCGTCGCCCAACAATCCGTCGTGGATTTGTTTTTCGGAAAAAGAATTGCAAACTATCGGCGAACTGGCCACGAAATATGATGTCATCGTGGTGGAAGATTTGGCGTACTTCGGTATGGATTTTCGTCAGCATTACGGAACACCCGCTGTTGCTCCCTTTCAACCCACCGTGGCTCATTATACCGACAATTATGTGTTGTTGCTTTCGGCTTCCAAAATTTTCAGTTATGCCGGACAACGTATCGGGATGATGATTACGTCCGAAAAACTCCGAACACGTCGTTACCCAAATTTGAAAAACTATTTCACCAGTGATGTGCTCGGGCATTTTATTCCGTACGGCGTGTTGTACGCCACCACAGCAGGAACTTCGCATTCGGCGCAATACGCACTGGCAGTCCTGCTTAAAGCTGTAAACGATGGTGAAATTGATTTTGTGAATAAACTTCACCTTTATGGCGAAAAAGCGAAGTTGATGAAAGCATTGTTTCTGAAATATGGTTTTTATATCGTGTATAACGACGAAGATCGTGAATTGGCGGATGGTTTCTATTTTACCATCGCTTATCCCGACATGACAAGCGGTGAATTGATGAAAGAATTTCTGTATTACGGCATCAGCGCTATTTCTCTGGCTATCACCGGCAGCGAAAACCCAAACGGATTGCGCGCCTGCGTGTCGTTTGTTCGAATGGATCAAATGGCGGTGTTGGAAGAAAAGTTAAAGTCGTTTGTAGAATCTCACCACTGAAGTGCAAAAGCATCAAAATTGTATTAAAAAATTTATTCAATCAGTTTCAACCAATCGCGGAGATCTTAATCTGTTATATCGCATTGTTCGGGAATTGTCACTCCTTTTTGTCGTTTGATAACAAAGAAATTCCACTAATACAGATTGAACAAACAATATAGTCCAATTTCGACTTCCGCCAAGTCGGGACAAGTTCGTCTTATTGTCCTATTTGTTTGTTCCTGCTTGTTCCGATCTGTCGGAGATACTCGGAATGTCGGTGTACTCGATATCCATTCCGACAAGTCGGAATTTCCGCTTCGCTCCAATCGGCATTAACAACAGTAGACATATAGAACATATTGGTATGTTTTATATGTACAGTTGGTATAACCTGTGCCATCAATTTCTCAATAATAAATTGAATGAAAAATTGTTTGTGTTAATGTAAGTTTGTACATTTGTGGCAAATTAATGAAATAATGAATATTATGAACAAAACTCACTTCTCGCAAACGATTAAATTTATCGTTTTACTACTCCTTTTCATACACCTTCCTTTTCAATCTACGTCTGGAAAAACTCCAATTCCTGAAAAAGGCAACTTTCGGTTTTTGGAAATGAACATCACTCAAATTCAGCAAGGATACAAAGACGGCAAGTTTACGATCAAAGAAGTGGTTCAGGCATATCTGAACCGCATTGAAAATATTGATAAAAACGGTCCGGCACTTCATTCCATTATTTTGGTAAATCCGGATGCTATTCGAATTGCAACTGCATTAGACATAGAAATGAAGCAATTCAAAATAGTTCGTGGACCGCTTTTTGGCATTCCGGTGGTCATCAAAGATAACATCGACACCCACGACAAAATGCCTTGCACAGCCGGTTCGAGAGCGTTGATGAATTCTTATCCGTTGAAGGATAGTTATGTTGTCAAACAATTGCGGGCTGCCGGAGCCATTATTATTGCAAAAGCAAACTTAAGTGAATGGGCGAATTTCCGTGGACAATTATCTACCAGTGGCTGGAGCGGATTGGGTGGACTTACAAAGAATCCTTTTGTGTTAAGTCGCAATCCTTGCGGATCGAGTTCGGGTTCGGCGGTAGCAGTATCGGCCAATCTGACCACAATAGCCATTGGCACCGAAACCGATGGTTCCATTGTTTGCCCATCACAGACCAATGGCATTGTGGGCATCAAACCTACCGTGGGGCTTGTAAGTCGTGCCGGAGTTATTCCCATTTCCTCTACGCAAGACACACCGGGACCCATGGGTCGGACAGTACGGGATGTTGCTATTTGCCTTGGGACTTTGGTGGGTGTTGATTCAACCGATGAAAAAACGTTGGCAAGTCCGGGACATTTTTACAAAGATTACACTCAATTTTTAAAGAAAGACGGTTTAAAAGGCAAGCGGATTGGGTTGTTTAAAGCACCTTACGGCATAAACTTTAAAGTGGATACCTTGATGAACCGTTCGGTGCGTTATCTGAAAAGTCAGGGAGTGGAAATTGTAGAGATTGCTGAAATAACCAATGCCAAAGTGGATAAACAGGAAAATGAAATAATGCTGTACGAATACAAAGACGGATTGAATCAATATTTCAAATCACTCGGATCGAAAGCTCCGATTAAAAACATCGACGATTTGATTGCATTTAATAAAGCGGATTCAATCGAACTGCGCTATTTCAACCAACATTACCTGGAGCAGGCACGCGAAAAAGGCGATCTGAATTCTAAAGAATACAAGCAAGCACTTGACAGTATGATGAAAGGCAGCCGCGAAGACGGAATAGATAAAGTAATGAACGAACACAAGTTAGATGCCATCATGGCTCCGACAGGAAGCCCCGCCTGGAAATCGGATTTGACTAATGGCGACAGTTTTCAGATCGGAACTTCCTCCCCCGCTGCACAAGCCGGTTATCCCGACATTACTGTTCCTATGGGCTTTGTAGATGAATTACCGGTGGGAATTTCATTTTTCGGCAGAGCATGGAGCGAGCCTATTTTGCTGGAAATTGCTTATGCTTACGAACAAGGAACACTGTATCGGAAGGCACCAAGATTTATAAAGGATTAATTGCCCCCATAACATTGACCACAAAACTCTATGAGAAAAAACCATGGGGATTATGGCTGCTGGATAATGCTTTCTGGCTTATTTCGCTGTTAGTAATGGGTATGATTTTATCTTCGTGGATGTAAGGTCTTGTGTATGCATAAAAAACATTACCACTGAAACCCGCACCAATTCACACTTTCCGTATTTATAAAAATTTCTTTAAAAAAAATGTAGAAAAGATGATTAACAAAATGAAATCTTTCTATATCTTTGTGTCGTTATTGTTCTTTGAAAAATGAAAAACGCATAATTTATTAACGTTCATGCTGTAGAAATTTTCTACAGGGTGAATCAGAGTCCGTTCAGGGTGTAGAAAATTTCTACGACATGAATGAACGCCCGTTTAGGTGATAGAAAATTTCTACAGGAGGATTGAACGTTCATTGGAGCTATAGAAAATTTCTACAGGTTGGATGGGGGGTATATCGCGATTACAGAAATTTTCAGCAAAATGAAACCTTTAAAATGCTATTTACAAAAACTAAATAGAGTAATTATTTTCCAGTAATCATTTTAAAAAAATCAGTATGACAAATTTTTTGTTTTCAATTCTGTACGTTGCTAAATTAACTATTAACAACGCGTTCTCACTCTTTAAATCGAGTATTGAACTTGCCCGGGCTGTGGAATCGCGGCTAAGCCCGATATTGGTGGCTGCACTGAATCAACTTGAAGCCGACAATGTTGCATTTGGGAAAGAAATAAACAAGAACCAGAAAAGCGGACTAACCGCCGACCTGAAACTGTTGGACAAAGAACGGGATGCCTTGTTTGCAGAAATTCGAAGAATCGTTACATCGTATCTGAAAAGCAGCGATGCCGGTAAAAAAGCTGCGGCCAATACGTTACAATTGTTTCTTGCTCCTTATTGGGATGCCTTATCCCTGCCGTGGAATACCGAAACGGATATTCTGGTTGAAGTTTTTGGTAAATATCATGCACAAAGTGAGCTTAGCTCAGCTGCCACGACATTGGGAATTGATGCCCAGTTTACAGCATTGGAAAGCAAAAACACCGCTTTCAAAGCGCTTTACAACAGCCGAACCACTGAAACCGCAGCACGCAGCAAGGTATCGGGTACAAAGCTAAGACCTGCAGCCGTGGCAAGTTACATTCAGTTCTGCACCGCATTGGAACAAGCAGTAAACTTCACACCAACGGACGATCTTATCTTACTTTTCAACAAATTAGACGACCTCCGCAAAAAATCCCATTTGCTGGAAGGTGGAAGTAAAGATACACCGCCTGTTGTGCCACCGGTGGTATAATAAAAATTAAGTTTTCCCCTGCTGCGTGAGCGGTGGGGGAAAATTAAATCAGTATTTATCATTAGATTTATTAATTATGAAAACAACTACTTATTTTGTTTTGTCGCTTTTATTAGTTGCAAGTTTACCCTGTTTTGCGTTGGATTACACGATTACCTTTACCGGTACAGGAGCAAGCACAACGGTAGGCAGCGTAATAGTTCAAAATCTCACGAAAGGCACTACAGTAACCATACCTGCCGGAAACGTTTTGAATTTGAATGATGCACCAAATGCTGTTGAACAGCTGAATGTAGATGATGATTTTATACGTATTTACCCCAACCTTATAGAAGGAAAATCTATTGTTTCCTTTTTTGCAAAGCAAGCAGGCAGCACCCAACTCAATGCCTTTAGCATAGACGGCAGAAAGGTTGGTGGCATAAACCAAAATCTGCAAGAAGGCTTAAATTCGTTTCAACTTTCATTGCCTCGTGGCTCTTATGCTATACAGGTAACAGGTAATGAATATACCTACTCTGCCAAAATGATTCAGCAAAATACTTCATTAAGTAAACCCGGAATAACATATATTGGTACTGAAAAACCATTGTCTGCCACCCCACAAAAAAGTAGAGATGGGGCGCGCCTCGTCTCTACTTCAATGACCTACACCACAGGCGACCGTTTGCTTTACAAAGGAACTTCAGGCAATTACAGTACTGTTGTTACCGATGTTCCAACTGCCGGTAAAATCGTGAATTTTGATTTTGTAGCTTGTGCGGATGCCGATGGTAATAATTATAAAGTTGTAAAAATAGGTGCTCAAACATGGATGGCAGAAAATCTTAAAACCACCAAATACAACGATGGCACTTCTATTCCTTATATAACAGATAATACAGCATGGTATAACTTATATACTCCAGCGTATTGTTGGTATAACAATGATGCCACCACTTATAAAAATACTTATGGAGCTTTGTACAATTGGTTCACTGTAAACACAGCTAAGTTAGCTCCCACAGGTTGGCACGTACCCACCGATGCCGAGTGGTCAACCCTCGAAAATTACCTGTTGGCTAATGGTTATAACTACGATGGTACAACTACAGGCAATAAATATGCAAAATCTTTAGCCGCTACTACCAATTGGACTACCTATACAGGAACAGGTTACATAGGCAACGATTTGTCTAAGAACAACAGTACCGGTTTTTCTGCCCTTCCGGGTGGCGGCCGTGTCAATGGTACGTTCTTCTACGTAGGCAACGACGGTGACTGGTGGAGTTCTACCCAGAACTATCCGTACACCGCCTACTACAGGAGCATGTACGGCTACTACAGCTACGTGTACAGGGGCTACAGCAACCACGAGCAGAATGGGTTCTCAGTGCGTTGCATTAGGGATTAGTAAAAAGTATGTTCAGTTAATTTGATAAATATGAGAGAGTTTCATGAAGAACAGATAAGGGGTTTAAAAGCTATTTATAAGACGTTAGTAAATGATAATAATTTGACTTTAACGTTAAGTCGTATTGGATATCCTGATTTATTTATTGAAAAAAAGGAAAAATCCTTTTTACTTCTTTATTCTGACGATAAGAGATTAAGAAATTTCTATTATTTAATTTATACTTTAATGCTTTTAGCTAGTGATGGAGACGTTCTATTTGTTAATTGCGATGTAATACCAATTAATCAATCAGAAAAAGCAAACAATGATGTTCATTATAAAGAACATATTATTAAAGATGAAGCCTTTCTATATTTCTTAAACAATAATTGGAATAAAACAATCATATTTTCTTCTGCTCTGATAGATTATATTTATCATGGTAAAACGCCAGATCAAAGACGTTTTGAGGACACTATGAAAAAAGCAAAAATTAGTATTGGAATCGCAATTTTGGTTGGTCTCATAGGGATAGCGTTTAATATTTTTGCTCTTTGTAAAGCAACGAAATTTGATAATGCTCAACTAAATCAAATAGAACAAACATTGCATGGAGTTATTAGGGACGAAATAACTAAAGACACATTAAAGATTAAAGTTGTTGACGTGCCAAAAATTCAACCCATTCAGTATAAAATTCCATCTCCCCCTCGTTTGTAAACCCCAGCTCCCGCGCGATTTTATCGCGTGCGAAGAAGGAAAAAGGACTTATAATTGCCTCTCTGGATTGCCACACGATGCGAACGCGCGGCAGCGTTGGGTTAGGGATTAATTTAGTTGAGAATTAGAATTGGTAAGATTTCGGTGCGCTGCACCTTTAATATCGTGGATTGCTAATTTGCTACAAATATTGACGGTGCTCCGCACCTGAAAACATTACTAATCGTCTATTTAAAATTCAGGTGCAGCGCACCCGGATATTAGAATCAAAACATTCAACAAACAACTATTGTTATTTTTAAACTACAGAAAAGTTTTTCTATCTTTGCATGCAAGAAAGGAGTATAAAACCATGACACAAATAATTTTACAAGTGGACGATGCCACGTTATTACCGGCTTTAGAAAAAACACTAAAACTACTAAAAGGCGTAAAGGTGAAAACCATTACAGAACTGCCTAATGCATCTACTGCTAAAGCTATCAAGGATGCAAAAGAAGGGAAAGTAATCCGTCACAAAAACAGTAGCGATATGTTCACTTCACTAAACAAATAAAGAATGTACAGCATTGCCTATACAGGTGCATTTAAGAAAGATTATAAACGTTGCTCTAAACGAAATAATAATCTTCAATTACTGCAAGATGCTGTTGAATTATTAGAATCAACCGGTACTTTGCCACCCAAATATAAAGCGCATAAACTTTCGGGAAATTATTCTGACTGTTGGGAATGTCATATTTCCCCCGATTGGTTGTTGATTTGGCTACAAGACGAAACTCTGAACGAACTGACTTTTATCCGAACCGGTTCTCATGCCGATTTATTTTAAACTACATTCTCACTAAACTCTTTCAACCTCTCTTCCAGCACCGCCAGGCTGGCGCGGGTTTGTAACCCGTGCCAATACCTAAAGAAAAGAAGCACAAGCTGCATACTTGCGAAAGCGGGGTCAGGAACATTTTTGTCATTTTATGACCTTTAGGCGATAGAGGTTATTATTTTTTCACTTCCGGATATTTAATCCTGTTATGGTAAATATTCTTGATTTTTTCTTTGAACACAGCTTTTACTAATTCCACATCGCGGAAAGTGATAGGTGCGTCTTTAAATTCACCGTCAGCAATCTGGTTATTTATCATGGTTTCCACCATTTCGTCTATATTTTCCTCAGTATATTCCGAAAAACTTCTCGATCGGGCTTCCACAGCATCTGCCATCATTAAAATAGCTGATTCTTTACTGTTTGGAAGTGGACCGGGATACGTAAAAACAGATTCATCCACTTCTTTATCAGGGTTTGCATTGAGATATGAATTATAAAAATATTTGGTTTTGCCTACGCCATGATGCGTGCCAATAAAGTTAATAATTTGTTCCGGTAAATGACTCTTTTTCGCAATTTCTACCCCATCAGTAACGTGATTAATCACAATTTTAGATGCTTCTTGTAAATCAAGATCAATCAATGGATTCTTGCCTCCACCCTGATTTTCAATAAAGTATTCGGGATGTTTCATTTTACCGATATCGTGATACAAGGCTCCTGTACGCACCAATAAACTGTTGGCATTGATTTTTTTTGCAGCTTCGGTGGCAAGGTTTGATACCTGTAAAGAATGTTGGAATGTACCCGGTGCGCGCTCTGAAAATTCCATCATCAAATCACTGTTTATATTAGTAAGTTCTATCAACGTCACACTTGAAAGCAAACCGAATATCTTCTCGAAAAGATAAATCAAGACATAAGCAAACAAAAGGAAAACACTGCTCACTGCAAAATAGACAATATATTGCCAGTCAATGCGATTAATATCTCCTTTCGATATACACTCAAAGGCTAAGAACATTAAAACATAGCTTAAAAAGATATATAAGGCAGTTTGAGCTAATTGTGAGCGTTGCGACATATCCTTTAAACTTGACACAGCCGCCATACCCGTTGTTATTTGTAAAAGTATAAACTGAAAAGCATTATCAACCATAAATGAGATAATCAAAATAGTGATAATATGAACAAACAAGGCGGTTCTTGCATCGAAAAATACCCGAATTATCATTGGCAATAAAGCAAATGGAACCATGTAATAACTCAAGGTAGAAAATCTGGTTGTTAATGAAGTCATACTTACAATCATTAGAATAAGCAACAAAACAAATATTAAATTGCTTGTGCTTTCGTAAATGCGGGGGCGGAAAAGATAAATATATAAGAAGAACAAGGTAATTAAACTCAATATCATAATTATTTCACCAATCACAACTATGGATGACTGTTGAAGTGAAGATTTGTTTTTTTCAGATTCTAATTTTAATGAGTGTAGCACTAAATAACTACTTGGTGTAACTTTCTCACCGCGGTCAATAATCCGTTCGCCGGATTGAATCATTCCCGAAGTGAGTGAGAGGCTTTTCAGCATTTCATTTTTTGAAATTTCTGAAGTCAGACTGTCATATTTCAGGTTTTCAGCAAGATACAAATTGATGTTATATGATTTTAGAGTAGCCGGTGCATCATTCATAATTTCCTCGTAAGCTTTTCGGGGAGTATATAATTTCTCAACCGGGGTAGTATGCGTAACACGATTGGGTAAAATACATGAAATATTTTCTCTCCTTTCGGCAAGCAATTTATTATATTCATCTACCGAAATTATTCCGGTGGAATAAATCGACTTAAACTTATTTTTAATGTAATTTGGAATGTGAGGAGAGTTTTCTCCATTTTTCTGTAAATCGGAGTAAAGTTTTTTCAATTGTCGGTCAATTGCCGTTGTATCTAATGTGTAAAATGGCGTATAATCTTTGAGTATTTCTTCTTTTTCCCTGGCAATTTGCTGGTCGCTTTTATAAATCGGGAAATCAAAAGAAGCGGTAATCAATTCGTAAGACCAGGGTTTTCCTATCTCAAACTGATATTTAAAGGTGTTTTCAGAAGGATAAAGAAGAACAATAAGCACGGCTAAACAAGCAAATAAGCCCGCTCTTTTGATATTGTGAAGCTGAACGTGTGTTAATATAAATTTCATAACGGGACTTTTTAGTAAAGTGAGTATGATTGCTTGAAATTCGCCGAAAAATACAAAAAAAATCCTTTATATAAACATAATCCTAAAACTTTCGGTATTTTTGTAGCAATACTTTTGAATTTAAGCTGAAAACAAATCAAACTTATAGACTTTTCAACTTTCAAAACTTTCAAACTAAATAATATGACCGGAATCATTACCCTTAGCCTTACCCCGCTTCGAACAAATAATAGCGAACCCAGCGAAATGTGCTCACAGCTTCTTTTTGGTGAACAGATTGAAATTTTAGAAATTCAAGATCGTTGGCTTTATGTTCGTAATTTTTCCGATAATTATATCGGCTGGATTGACCGGAAAATGGCTCAGTTACTATCTCCGGAAGAAGAACAACGAATTACCAATTCAAAAAAATATCCTGTTCAGCTTCCATTATTGCCTTGTATTAAAAGCACTTCCAACGAAAATATATTCTTACCCGGTGGCAGTATTTTACCTGATTTGGTTGAAGGTAAATTCATACTTGTTGGCGAAACCTACCAAATTAATATTTCAGATTTAAGAGAAAAAGATGAAATCAAGGAGAATAAAGTGGTCAGTCTTGCTCGACAATACATCAATTCTCCGTATTTGTGGGGAGGGAAAAGCGTTTTGGGAATTGACTGTTCCGGATTAGTTCAGGTAGTTTTTTCAATGTGTGGCATTCAATTACAACGCGACGCTTCTCAACAAGTTGAAAATGGTCGGATTATAGATTTTCTGAGCGAGGTAAAAGCCGGAGATTTGGCATTCTTCGAAAATGCAGAGGGAAAAATTATTCATGTGGGGATTTTGCTCAATTCACATCAAATTATTCATGCTTCGGGTTGGGTTAAAATTGAAACCATAGACTCACAGGGAATTATTTCAGCTCAAACAGGTGAATACACACACAGACTTCGGATAATTAAAAGGATAATTTAAACAACCAGGTTTAAAAGCTTTTATTAATCAAATTCACAACAATTTTTTGAATAACAAAGGCATAGCCAATAAAACTATACCTTTGTTTTTTTTAGGAGAAATAAGTTTTATTCCTTAACTATTTTATGAATACTCCTTCCTTGCTGAGTGTTCACTTCCAAAAGATAAAGTCCTTTCGACAAATTGCTAATATCAATTTCTGTTACATTTTGGTTGGTTTTAATCAATGCACCCTGAACGTTATATACTTTTACTGTTTTTACAGTTGATGAACTTGAAACATATACTTTAGAATCGGTAACCGAAGGATAAACCTTACAATCAGGATCAGCAACAGGGGTTGAAATTCCACTGATTACTTTGTCAGTATAAATCAATAATTGTCCCGCAGGCATACTCAATGTCATTTGAGTATTAGTAACATTCAATGTAGTACCTGACATCAACTCATACCATGTCCCTGTTTTCTGAAAATTAGGATTAGCTGTAATGGTTGCAGAAGCATTGAAATTTCCTAAAACCACCATATTCAAATCGGAGTGTGTCAACGCAATGCGTCTTCCTGCGTTCCAGTCAGATTGAGAAATATTGAGAGCAAATGTTCCCTGTGTAAATGCAGTCGGATACGATCTCCGCAACGAAATGATTTTGGAGTCAGCATCGTAGGCGGCTTTTCGATGAGCAAGGTTCAGATATCCCCACGCAGAAGATTTATTACTTGTATTACTACCTCCGAAATTTATACTATAATCGTAGCCCATTTCTCCAAACTGCCAAATCATTTTCGGACCGGGAATTAATGTCGTAAAGGCTATATTCAATGGAACCCTTCCAACACGCAAAACTGAATCAGTTTGCATTGTTCCTAATCCATACGTTTTTGCATTATAAAAGTTTCGTTCCTCATCGTGACTTTCTGCATATCCGACCCATTGACGAGGGGAAGAATTCATTCCATCAAAACCACTACTGGTTTGAATACCTTCAGCCGCCTGCGAAAAAGCATAATTGCATTTAGCCCATAAATACATTCCATAATTGGCAAAAGCACTTTGTTCTCCACTATCGCCTAAGTGTTCTAAAATAAACATCACATCGCTTTTAGCTTGTTTAGCTGCATCATAGTATGCTTCAAGAATAGCTATGCGTGATGCATCATAGACATCTGCGCTGTTATTTTGCGTAAATCCTTTGGCTAAATCCATACGGTAACCATCTACTTTATATTCTGTAATCCAGTATTGTAGTACCCGTTTGAAATATTCTTTTGTATATGTCGAACTGTGATTGAAGTCATTATAAACGCTATATTGATGAGGCGCAATCGGATTCATCCATGGATTATTAGCTGCCGGTCTATTGTTTGCACTATCCCAATATAACATGGCAAACGGACAGATTCCGGTAGCCTGATTAAAAACCATATCCAGAATCACTGCAATGCCTCGTTTATGACATTCATCAATAAATTTTTTATACGTATCGGGTGTTCCGTAAGCTTTATCGGGCGCAAAATAATGATTGGGATTGTATCCCCAACTGTTATTTCCGTCAAACTCCTGAATTGGCATTAATTCTACAGCCGTTACACCCAGCGTCTTTAAATAATCGAGCTTTAAAATAGCTGCATCTAATGATTTTTCTGGAGTAAAGTCACGTAGCAATAATTCATAAATAACCATGTTTTGGCGTGATGGCATTGTAAATGTCGGAATTTGCCAATTATAAGCAGTTTTAGCTGTTTGCAAAGTGGCTGCCAATCCATCAGTTTTTCCAAAGGGATAATCTTTTAAGTTGGGATAAATCGTATAATATTGATTGATCCATTTGTCGTTCCATGGATCCAGAACTAATTCTGTGTAAGGATCGCTTACTTTCAAGGTTCCATCCACCAAATATTGAAAACCGTACATTTTTCCGGGAGTAAGACCTGTAAGCGTATACCACCAATAATCCCCATCTTTTTTCATTTGATAGGCATTTAGCTGTGTCCAGCTATTGAAATCACCAATCAGGAAAACATTTGTTTTTCCGGGAGCATACATTATCAAAGTGGCAGTGGTATTATCAATATAATTTATGCCATCCTGTAAACCTGTTGGGCGACTTTGGGTTACTACCGGGGTCGGAACACAGATTTGAATTGTATCATATACCGTTGTACCTCCTGCTGTTGCTGAACCAATTAAGGTATAGTCGTTAGCCGTTGCAAAATTATAGGAATAACTGAGACTTGTCGTTGCTGTAGTAGTCTGAACTGATAAATCGTTTATAGTTAATCCAAGATTTGCGGTTACTGACGAAGCAAGCTGTATGCTCAATATCGTTCCTGCAGTAACACTTTGACTGCTTGTTGGATTTGTAAACGCTACATTTACCCCTGCCTGATAAACATTAACAAAAATATCGGCACCACCGGTATCTTTCCCCTGCAATGATCCCGTTCCATTCCTAAAAACAAAAGCCATTTTAGTGACTACTTCACCGGTTGTCAAACCATAATATGTTGTCATATCAGGAGTAATGCTCAATTTCCATTTGTTACTTCCCAATGAAGTCAATTGATACTTAGCAGAGTTGTCTAACCACGTAGGTGCATGTTTCCAATCGCTGCTACTAGAACTTAATGAGGTAATTACACCGGTATGAGCATATACAGGTCCGGCATAATTATTTAATCCAGCTGTTCCCAACGATGCATCATAAATAATGTCAATGGCACCACCGCTTTGAGTTACAAAAGCCGGTGAAGTGGTAATAATTTGTGCCCAACTGATTAAAGTTAAAAGCAATAAAATAGTTGTTGTAGTAATTTTTTTCATATTCGTATTAATTTATTGTTAAATGTTGTCTTTTTTCGTTTGGGAAATTATGACTTTTTATTAATCATATTTCATTCTATTTAATTATTGACAAAAATAGTTTAATATTCTGTTTTTTGTAATTGAATTTTAAAACGATATGTCAATTTGTTGTGCAAACGATTGCAAGATATAATTTTTAAAAAGAGGCTTCCTCTATTTGAGAAAGCCTCTTGATTAATTGATTAAGTTATCTTTTAATTATTAAATCAAACAGAATTAAAAAAATTTATTGTTTGATAAAATAATAACAGCCATCTATATCGTTGAAAATAACAATATAAGTTCCTGCTTTAAATGGAATATTTGTGCCACTATTTGTTCCAAGACCAACAGGGAAAAAGCCTGCACCCCAATTAAAAGACCAATCACTGTTTCCTCTGAATTTTAATCCACCATTTCCAACAGGAGGTGTGAAGTCAGTTGTAAAAGTATAAGTTGTGTACCAGATATGATTATTGGATGTTTGACCTGGAGTCATTAATACATCAGAACCCCAACCATTAAATTCTCCAATTAATCCCATTGAAGTGTAACTTGCAGTTGGTGCTGTTGCAGCAACAATTGTAAGTGTATTTGCAATTGAATTCAGTGTTATAGTGTAATATCCACTAGTTGGAACTGAAATGTTACCACCACCATTGTGAACATAAGTTGAACCATCCATACCCCACAAGTCATTATTCCAATCGCCAACGTTACGAAGAAGCTTAAATCCTTTACCTGCAACAAGATATCCAGTATAAGAATATTCACCATCGCCTGCAGAATTATACTTATTTCCTGGTACAACACTTAATGGATATAATGCGGCACCTAATCCTGAGGTTGAATTATTCCATGAACCATTACCAATGGCTTCACCAACCAGATACCAAGGTCTTAATGTAACAGCATTATAAGGATTCACTGCAAGAATTGTCACATCAACATTCGCTGAAGCTGTATTACCATTTCCATCACTAATTGTATAACCAAAGTTGTCAGCTCCAAAATAACCGTTTGTTGGCGTATAAAGTATTTTTCCTGAACTAATTGTTGCAGTTCCGTGTCCCGGGGTGCCTACACTTGACAGGGTTAAAACATCACCTTCAGGATCAGTATCATTACTTAAAACATCGATTGTAATTGAGCTGTTCATAGGTAATGTAGCCACATCATTAATTGCTATAGGAGGATAGTTATACGGAGTTACAGTCAATGTGGAAATAGCTGAATTTACAGCCGTTTTCAGCCCAGCTCTTGAGATATAAGCTACCAGCCGTAGATAAACCGGACGTTGTACTGCATTTTTGTTATAGGTCTTAATCGAATCGTTAAATTCCTTATAATTTACTTTTACATCTTCATTAACTTTACCACTATAAGTGGAGTTGACATTTTTGAAAGCAGCAAAAGTAGTTAAATTCGAAAGCTGTAATTTGTAAGAAACTGTTGCCAACGTATCGAGAGGAACAGGAACAGCCGTACAAGTCAATAAAGATAATTGAGAAGATAGTTGACCTGCCTGAATTACAAGAGGACTTACACCGCTTTTGAGTGCAACTGTGAAAGTTGGATCTTGCAGTGTAGCTTGATCGTATGAACCCGGTTTAGCAACATATTGACCGGCATAGGGATCTTCACAAGAAGTAAAAATCATGCAACCCACGGCTAATGCGAAAATATATTTTATCGTTTTTTTCATTTTTATATTAATTTTAATATCGTAAAACATTATAAATTATTTTAATGAGTTCTGCCTTATACAGGCAGAACTCATGTTCTTTATTGTTTTATGAAATAATAAACACCATCTATATCGTTAAATACAACTATATAAGTACCAGCAGGTTCAATCAAATTTTTACTACTACTACTTTGATAACCTATACCCATTGCTGAATATAGAGGATCTCCATCATTTGGACTTGGAGTTCCCCAGTTAACATCCCAAGCTCCGTTAGCCCGTAATTTTAATTGAGAATCAGCTGTTAAAGTATAGGTAGTATACCAGATATGATTGTTTGTGCCAGCAGTAGCTGTTAATGCTACATCACCTCCCCAACCGTTAAATGCGCCAATAAGGCCAATTGCGTTATAGCTTGTCGGTGTAATAATTGCAGGCACAATCGTCAAAGTATTTTCAATTGAGTTAAGAGTTATGGTGTAATATCCATCACTAGGTACAGTAATATTATCTCCACCGCCATGAATATAAGTTGTTCCTGTCATACCCCAAACATTTGCATCCCATTTTAATCCGGGTCCCATTAATTTAAATGATTTGGAAGCTGAGAAATATCCTGTATATGTGAACTCGCCATCTCCATTTAAGTTATATTTCTTTCCAGATTCTATACTTAGCGGAATTAACGAAGTCCCTATTGCAGATGTAGCATTCGTCCAGTTTCCGTCTCCTAAACCGATAATATACCAAAGCTTTGGAGTTATTTCAGTGTAAGGGAACAATGGCAAAACATAAGGCATAATATTCAATTCTATAGCATTAGAATACAATGGCTTAACTATTAAACTATCAGTTAAAGCTGAGTGAGTAGCATTATTAATATACGCCATTAAACGAATAAAAACCTGTTTTTTTACTACAGGATCTGGCAATTTGCCTCCATAAAGTGCAATGATTGCTTTGTCCATTTCTTTCGTATTGATACCTACTTTCTCACCATTAACCGTAGTTGCAAGAGTTTGATATGTACCAGCAACAAAAAGAGAATCAAAACCAACCTGAGTTGAATAATTTACTGCCGCTGTAAATCCATAATCGGGTTGAACGCAGGTAAGTGAATCCATATCAAAAGATGCATTGGCATCTTCAAGTACATAAGTCCAGTCAGCATAAGTTAGTTTGTTCAAATGAAACTTTAAAGTACCTTCTTCTGCTTTAGGATTTATTTTTATTAATACCTCTTTTTCGCAGGAAGTAATTCCTATAAAGCAAAAAATGAGAAATACAATATTTATTTTTTTCATATTAATTATTTTTTAATTGTAACTAATTTTTTACCAGCATTAATAGCCATGATTTTGATTTAAATTGCTGTTTGCACTCATATCTGTTTGTGGTATCGGATATAAATTATAATCCTTGCTAAATTGAGTCCCGGCTAAGGTTCCGCCTTTCCAATCCCAGTTATAATTACTACTACCTCCAAAATATCCAAATCGAATTAAATCCGTACGACGGCGACCTTCAAAGTAAAACTCTCTTGCCCATTCATCTAAAACGTCATCTAATGAAATTGAACTAAACTGTTGAGCATTGGCACGTTTGCGTAATTCATTTGCAGAAGCTAATGCAGTTAATCCACCTACAGCTGAACCTCCCCGAAGTACAGCTTCAGCATAAGTTAAATAAGCTTCCGCTTTACGCAACAGTGGAATATCCATGTCTGGCATTGTTTCATCAGATATTTTTGTAGTATCTCCATCAGCTCTTCCGTTAGTGAATTTAAATGTTGTTAATCCTTTCCCTGGATCAGTTTTATCTGTCATTACAATAGTTCTGCCATCACCGGCATATAACATTGCACGTTCATCGTTTGCAGCTATTCTTAAATCAATTAAATTAGCTCCGGAAGGAATTGTCCCTCCTGGAAAGAATTTCTTTGACAATGTTGCACGTACTCGATTACAGCCCCATTCGCTTTTTGGTAAATAATTATAAACCGCCCTATTTGACATCGTATTAAAAGCAGGCGAAGCAACCAAATAACATGAACCTGCGTATGAAGATGTTTTTTTACCATTTGCAGCAATCGGGAAGATAATTTCATTGGGGGCATCGTTAACACTGGATCCATCGATTATACCTGCATTATCACCCATAAATAAATACCTGTATTTTTTTGCTAGAGTATAATCTGAATCAATGACTTTCTTTGCAAAAATAGCTGCATCGCTCCAACGGGCTGTTCCAGTATAAACTTCGGCATTTAAATACAAACGCGATAACAGTAACCAATCTGCAGATACATCTACCCGATAATAATCATGTGATCTGTTTTGATACATATCATTCTGAATGTCTTTCAATTCTGTTTCAATCCATGTAAATAAATCTGCACGACTGATCTGTTTCGGTAAATCAGTACTTACTGTGGTAGTAAAAGGAACATTTCCATACATATCCAGTAAATTAAAATAATGCAATGCACGAATAAACCTTATTTCAGCACGCTGTTTTACTGTAGAATCATTTTTAATACTTGCAGTTTGATCCAAAAATGAGTTACACATAACTATTTCTATGTAGGAATATTCATAAAAGTTTTGAGTAAGAGGATTGTCAGATGTTGGAGCATTTGTCTGGATTCCATAAATTCCGGCATTGGCTTCATAAGCCCAACAACACTCATCAGAAGATAATTCATTCATATTCCAGAATGTACGATATAGTCCAAACTGTCCTTCATCAGATGCTGAAACATCTGGATTTCCAGCAGGTCCTTCCAATCCGGTTAATTCAAATCCGGCATAAATTTTAGCAAAAACGGCATTTTGATTAAAAGTCTGATTTACGCTGGGATCAATTGGTGTTACATTTAAATCATTCACACAAGAAGTTAAATTTACACCAATAAACAGCATGGCCGTGTACAGACTCCAATTTTTTATTATTTTTTTCATATTCTTCGAATCATTTATAGTTAGAAATTAAGACTCAAACCGATAACTGTTGTTATAGGTCTTGGATAGATATTCTGATCAATTCCATTAAATACTTCAGGATCTAAACCTTTGTATTTAGTGATAATAAAAGCATTTTGAACTGTTGCAGATATTCTACCACTAGTAATAACCTTAAACAATTTTTTAAAACTGTACCCAACCGTTATATTATCACATTTTAAGAATGAAGCATCTTCTATGTAATAATCTGAAAATTTATAATCAATATTTGTTCCAGAGAAATTAGTATCGAAAGCTGAAGTTGGTTTATTGCGTAAAGAACTGTTCATTAAAATCTTAGCAGTTGATAAATTTGCATGCTCAGCAGCGACATCGTTATAAACATAATTTCCAATACTTGAACGCCATGAAGTACTGAGGTCAAATCCCTTATAAATTAGTTTTGCTGAAAATCCCATTGTAAAATCAGGGGCCGGTTTATGATGCAAATACATGTCAGCTGAGGTTATTTGACCATCACCATTTCGATCAACATATAAGTTTTGAATAGGTATACCTTGACTTGAATAAACTTGCTGATAAACCAAAAACGAATTAGTAGGGAACCCTACTTTATAAGCCTGAATAGTACCAAAATCAGAAATATTACCGGTATTAATTATAGTAGTTGCAGCATCTGATGTTGTTAACTTGGTAATTTTATTTTGATTATTTGTAATATTAAATCCTAAATCCAAAGTGGTCTCTTTCGTACTGATTACTTTACCGTTTAAAGTTAATTCTAAGCCTTGATTTTGAAGTGAACCGATATTGCTTAAAACAACATTTGAAAAATTTGTACCTACTGGAACGTGAATGCTGTTTAATAAATCAGTTGTTTGCCTGAAATAATAATCGATAGAACCGGTGAATCTATTGTTCAGTAATCCTAAATCAAACCCGACATTGCTCGTGGTAGTTTGTTCCCACTTCAAGGATGGATTGTACGCATTTGGACGTGCAGTTGGATAATAATTACTTCCAAACTGATAATAAGCACCGGTAGTATTTATTTGATATACAGGGATATATGGATAATCGCCCTGGTTGATATCCTGTTGACCTGTAACCCCATAACCTAACCTTAATTTCATGTCCGAAATGGTTGCATTGTCTTTTAAGAAACTCTCGTTATTAATTTTCCATGCAAAAGCTGCTGAAGGGAAAAGACCCCAACGGTTGCTGGGAGAAAAACGAGAAGTACCATCATCGCGTAGTGTAGCAGTAAAAAGGTATTTGTCTGCAATAGTATAATTTAAACGACCAAAGAATGAAACAAGGTAGTATTCAGTAGCCCAATTAAATGTTTTATCCATATAAACAAAATTATCTAATCCTACTCCAAATCTGCTTCCATCCCGATAAAAATGTTGCCATTCATATCCACCCATTATATCAAATTTTTGATTTGAAAATTCTTTGGTATATTGTAAGTAAGCGTTTAATGAGGTGTTAGATTTGTATGCTTTTTCCCAACCTGCATAACCATGGGGATAATTATCAGCAGCAGTAATTTCATTGTTAAAATCTTCCTTCGAGTTTATTACATCAGTACCTAAACCTAAATGCGCGCGCAACTCAGGTAAAAAGTGGAATTTATAATCGAATTCAACATTCCCAAGTAAATCGTTAGCATGTGAAATGTCCTTCTTTTGCATTAATGTAGCTACCGGATTTGGAACTCCTAAGTTATTGTAAGTAACAAAATTACCATTACTGTCAGTGGTGTAATTTTGCCAATATCCCCCAAATTGAGTTAAATAAGGTTCTTCTGATGAAGTAACAGGCTGTGTAGGATCCATTTGTGCAGCTTGCCATATAGCCCCATTATCGGCATATCTGTTCGTTAATAACATTCCTTTGAGATTAATATTAACTTTTAAATGATCTTCAAAGAAAGACGGGTTTACATTAATTGCACCTGTTAACCGTTCAAAATTTGAAGTTTTGATTATACCGTTTTGATTTGTGTAACCTAATGAAACCCTGTAAGGAATATTTTTTGTACCACCAGAAATACTGATATTATGATCATGGCTTAGTGCTGTTTGATAAATTTGACTTTGCCAATCAGTTGAAGCTGTCCCTAACATTTTTACGGCATTACTTTGAGCTCCAAATAAATTTGTAACAAAAGTTCTATATGCATCTCCCGTCATTACATCAAGTGTTTTACGGATTGATCCTACTGAAAAATTGCCATCATAAGAAATTCTCATTTTGGCTCCTTTTTCACCTTTTTTGGTTGTAATAATTATAACCCCGTTTGAAGCTCGTGATCCATAGATGGCTGTAGCAGATGCATCTTTCAAAACTGTGAATGTTTCAATGTCATTCGGATTTATTGTGTTAAGCAGATTTGAAACACCTTTTACTGCGTTATTATCCATTGCTAATCCATCAATTACAATTAACGGATCGTTACTCGCATTCAATGAAGATCCACCACGGATACGAATTGTTGCTCCTCCTCCAGGTGTACCACCGTCGGATGTGACATTTACACCGGCAATTTTACCAACAAGCATGTCCTGAGGGTTAGTTGTGATTCCCTTGTTCATGTTGTCGGGTTTGATAGATGTTAACGAACCGGTAGCATCGTTTTTCTTGACAGTACCATAACCAATTGCTACCACTTCACCTAAAGCAATAGCATCCTCTTTTAATAAAATTGTAAAATTAGTTTTTCCAGCTACTGGAACTTCCACCGAGAGGTAGCCTAAGTATTTGACTACTAAAGTGGCTTTTGAGGCAACCGAAATGGTAAATGCCCCATCAAAATTAGTGATAACACCTTTAGAGGTGCCTTTCTCAAGAATACTAGCACCAAGAACTGCTTCTCCGGTACTTGCATCTTTCACTATCCCTGAAACTGATATTTGTTGGGCATTGGCGGTCATGCCAAGAACAAACATCGCAAAAACGGCTAGAATAGCACGCATTTTGAGCTTAAAGTGATTGTACTTCATGCATTAAGTTTTTTAAAGGTTGAAAAAATTGATTATTTAATTTTTAACGTAAAAATTCATTTCTATATTTAACAAATTTTTTCTGAGAAAAGATCATGTTATTCTTAATAATTTGTTAATCATTTCGTAGGACAAAAATAGAGCATTAATGATTATTTGCAATCTTTGTTCCTTACTATAATTAGAAAAAGTTATGCAAACGTTTGCGATTAATATTTTAATAAATTTTGAAAATACTTTTTTATTCGGATTATCTGTTTTACTTTTGCATTGGATATTATTTCAAATTGATTTATAAGTTGCTAAATTGATAATTTACTTTATTAAAACTATTATTATTCAACTATATACCAGAGTTGGATTCGTGCTTTTTAAATCTTAAATTTTTGTTGACAATTAATATCTTATGAATAAACCCCAAATCACAATCAAAGATATTGCGCGGGCACTCAATATTTCTCCTTCAACAGTCTCACGGGCACTCAAAAATCATCCGGATATTAGCCAGAACACAAAAGATGCTGTAAATAAGTATGCAAAAGACTTTAATTATAAGCCTAACACGTTGGCATTGAGTCTTCGTATGAGTAGAAACAACTCAATTGGAGTTATCATTCCTGAACTTATCCATTATTTTTTCTCATCCATACTTTCCGGTATTGAGCAAATAGCCAATCAGGAAGGATTTAATGTAATTATTTGCCAATCGAGCGAAAATTATGAGAAAGAAGTTCGCAATGCCGAATCTTTAATTTCAACCCGCGTTTCGGGCGTATTAGCATGTTTATCAAAACACACAACGAATTATGACCATTTTCAGGAAATTATTGACAGTGATATCCCATTAGTCTTCTTCGACAGAATTTGTATTGGCATTCATACCGACCGTGTGGTAGTTGACGATTATGCTGGTGCTTTTGCTGCAGTTGAATACTTAATTCAAACCGGTTGCAAACGAATAGCATTTTATAGTTCACCCTTTCATTTAGAAATCTCAAAGAACAGAAAAAACGGTTATTTGGACGCACTTAGAAAATATAGTCTGAAGGTTGATGAATCATTGATTAGGATGTGCGATACGCGCGAAGAAGCGATTATAATTACACCTGAAATTTTAGACAGACCAGACAGACCGGACGGATTCTTTGCTATCAACGATCATTGCGCTGCCGGAATTATGTATTCCGTAAAATTAGCAAACTTACGAATTCCCGAAGATATTGCTATTTTCGGCTTTTCGGATGGTGAATTGGCAAAAGCCTGTGATCCAATGCTTAGCACCGTTGAACAACATGGTTATGAAATGGGATTGTATGCAGCAACTTTATTAATAGATAAAATAAACGGAAAGACGCATGACCAATACACGAATAAAATTGTAAAAACAAACCTAATCATTAGAGGAACAACAAAATAATCATTTTCATGAATACGAAACCAGAAATTCAAAACGCAAAACCAAGATTTAATTTTTTCCAAATTCTCAGCCTGAGCATGGGTTTTTTAGGTATTCAATTTGGTTATGCTTTACAAAATGCCAATGCCAGTCGTATTCTTCAGACATTTGGGGCAGATATTGAACAGCTATCCTGGTTCTGGCTTGCAGCCCCAATAACAGGAATGATTATTCAACCCATAATCGGTCATTATTCTGATCATACCTGGACTCGTTTAGGTAGGCGGCGACCATTTTTTCTTGCCGGTGCTATACTTGCTGCAACAGCCTTGATACTTATGCCCAATGCAGGTGTTTTTGCGAGTTTTATACCGGCTATGTTTGTCGGTGCCGGATTTTTAATGATAATGGATGCTTCTTTTAATGTGGCAATGGAGCCGTTTAGGGCATTAGTAGCCGATATGCTTCCTGCAGATCAAAGCACCCTTGGTTTTTCCATTCAAACTTTTTTAATTGGTGTTGGAGCCGTTATTGGTTCATGGCTACCCTATGTAATGGCCGAATGGATTGGCATTTCAAAAGTTGCAACGAATGGTGGAATCCCCGATAACGTGGTCTTCTCATTTTATATTGGTGCTGTGGTTATGATTCTTACCATACTTTGGACAGTTTTCACAACAAAAGAATATTCACCGGAAGAATTAGCCCGCTTTAATGCTGATAAAGAAATTGTTGTAGAAGAAAAAAGTAAGTTTTCAGATATTTTCAGAGACATTATAGCCATGCCAAAAACAATGAAACAACTTGGGTTGGTACAGTTTTTTTCGTGGATAGCCTTGTTTGGAATGTGGGTCTTTACAACTCCGGCTGTAGCTCAACATGTTTATGGACTAGCAGTTTCGGACACAAAGTCGTCATTATATCAGGATGCAGGCAATTGGGTTGGAATTATTTTTGGTGTTTATAATGGTGTAGCTATGATCTATGCCCTATTATTACCTTCTATTGCACACAAAATTGGTCGTAAACTAACACATAGTCTTTCATTGACTGCAGGTGCAATCGGTTTATTATCAATATATTTCATTACAAATCCCACAAATCTAATTTTTTCGATGATTGGAGTAGGAATGGCTTGGGGAAGTATTTTATCTATGCCTTATGCAATTTTGGCACCGGCACTTCCGCTTCGCAAAATGGGAATTTATATGGGAATTTTCAATATTTTTATTACAGTTCCACAAATTGTGAATGGAATATTTGGAGGAATGATTGTAAAACGACTGTTTAACTCACAAGCCATTTACGCATTAATTATGTCGGGATGTTTTTTGTTGATTGCTGCCATAAGTGTTATCTGGGTGGAAGACAAACAAGAATTTACGATTTAATCATTTACAATTTAACGTAAAACGCAGAACACGAAACAACAAACTCTTCAAACTCCCGGAACTATGAACAACTACCTTCAAACTGACCCCTGGTGTATAATTGAAACGGATTTTAATAAGAATAATCAGTTGGTATCCGAAAATGTTTTTAGTTTGGGTAATGATCTGATGTGTCAACAAGCCAATTTTGAAGAATATTACTCGGGTAAAACTAAACTTGGTTGTCATCTTACAGGCATTTATTACCCCGAAAATGTTTTATACACAAATTGGAAAAATACTACTTCAGAAACAACTGATAAAGTTATCAATGCTCCAAATTGGACAGGAATAATAGTCCGATTAAATGATGATAAATTAGATTTAGCAACCTGGGAGGTGCAGAATTTCAAACGCATTCTGAATATGCGTGAAGGTTTTCTGGAAAGAACTTTTGAGGCAATATCTAGTAAAGGTCATCACATTCAGGTATCTTCTAAACGATTCCTGAGTATGGCTGAAACAGAAGTCGGGGCAATTAGTTATGCCGTTAAATCATTGAATTTTGAAGGACGTATTTCATTTATGCCAATAATAGATGGCGATTTAAATGATCAACTTCAAAACATTAACGAACCATTTTGGAATGTATTACAAACAAAGACACAACATGATGTGGCTCATTTATGGACTCAAATACGCCGTACGAATTTTCATGTTTGTGCCGCACTGACCTATATTTTGTACAAAAATAATGAACAATTAAACATCGTTGCAACAAAAATTGAAAAGGAAAAGATTGCCGGATTTAGCATTGGAACTGATGTAAAAGCAGGTGATACCCTTAGTTTAAATAAATTCGTGGCTATTTTGAGTTCACTAAATCATCCGCGGGAAAAACTCACAGAACAAGCTTGTATCTTGGCACGTGCATCAAAACAAAAAGGTTGGAATAAATTGTTTGAAGAACACTCTGCTGTATTCGCCCAAAAATGGTTACATTCCGACAAAATTATTGATGGAATTGAAACTCTTCAGGCTCGTTATAAAATATTTCGTACCATTCAAAGCCTTGATAATACTGTTGAAATCCCAAATGTCAGTGAATAAATTAGTGTATAGCATTTTATTTTTAATTTAATTATTTCAATTATGATTCAACGTTATTTATTATTGTTAATTCTATCCATTTTCCTTACTTTTCACCTCGAAGCAAAAACTCCGGCTTGGGTGCAACGAATTGATCCTACTTTTTGGTGGGCGGAAATGAATTCACCTGAACTTCAAATTATGTTGTACGGAATTGATATTAGCAAAGCAGATATTTCTATTGATTATCAAGGAGTTTCTATTTCAAAAAAAGAATTGACAGATAATCCGAATTATGTTTTTCTATATTTAACCATTGCAAAAAACACACATCCGGGGAAATTTAATATCATTCTCAAAAAAGACAAGAAAAAGCAAATCCTTGTTTATGAGTTGAAAAAACGCCGAGAAGGTTCTGCTTCCCGAAAAAGTTTTACCGAAGCTGATGCCATTTATTTGCTTATGCCTGACCGGTTTGCCAACGGAAATCCTGCAAACGATTCAATAACAGGATATCATCAGGGGGTTCATCGTGAAATTCCCGGAGCAAGGCATGGCGGTGATATTGAAGGTATTATTTCAAAAATACCCTATTTAGTCGATTTGGGAATAACTGCACTTTGGACTACACCTCTTTTCGATAATAATGATACACAATATTCCTACCATCATTATGCTTGTTCCGATTATTACAAAATTGATCCCCGCTTGGGTAAAAATGAAGATTATTTGCGTCTTTCGGAAACTTGCCACAATAATGGATTGAAGTTGATTATCGATGTGGTTCCGAATCATTGCGGTTCTTCGCATTGGTGGATGAACGATTTGCCTGCAAAAAATTGGCTAAACACTTGGCCAACTTACACTTCGTCCAATTATCGAATAACGGCCTGGACAGATCCTCATGCTTCGGAAACTGATTTGTACCGTCTGACACACGGTTGGTTTGCACCCAATATGCCCGATTTGAATCTGCAAAATCCCTTGCTTTTCGATTATTTGCGTCAGGTTTATGTTTTTTGGATTGAATCGGCAAACATAGATGGAATGCGCGTTGATACCTATCCATATAACGATATTAAAACTGCTGCCAGATTCATTCAATCCATCCGAAATGAATATCCGAATATGAATGTTGTTGGGGAATGCTGGGTAAAAACTCCCGCCGAAATTGCTTATTATCAATCGGGTAACAATAATAAAGATGGCTTTGACTCACACCTGACAAGCGTAATGGATTTCTGTTTGAAGGATGTATTTTATTCTGCATTCAACGAAAAAGAAAGTTGGGATGGAGGAATGGCACGATTTTATTCGCTTTATGCACAGGATTTTGTGTATTCAAATCCAAATATGATTATGAATTTTCTCGATAATCATGATATTGACCGTTATTCAACAGCTGTAAAAAGAGATGTACAAAAATATAAAATGGCGTTGGCCATGCTTATTACAGCTCGTGGTTATCCGCAAATTTATTACGGTACAGAAATTATGTTGGATGGAATTGCCGGAAGTTATGAAGGTAATCGCTTCGATTTCCCGGGAGGTTGGACTTCCGACAAACGGAATGCTTTTGAAACAGAAGGTAGAACAAATGCTGAAAATGAAGTGTTTATTTACCTGAAAACTTTATTGAATTACCGAAAAAAAAATCCGGTTCTACAAAACGGAAAGATGAAGCAGTTTATTCCAGAAAATGGAATTTACGTCAATTTCAGGTATAACAGCGAAAAAATGATTATGATTATTGCTAATAATAGTCAGGAAAACAAAGAGTTACAACTCGGAAGATTTGCTGAAATGTTGGCAAGAAAAACCATGGGCACTGAAATTACAAATTCTAAAACGTATTCTTTGGAAACTCCGTTTTCTATTCCGGCAAAGACAATTCAAATACTCGAAATAAAATAACAATATCCCTTTTAATTAATTTTCTTATTTATCAATTTAAAATCAATTGGTCATGAAAAAACTATCATTAAAGGCCTGGATCAGTAAATTGCAATTGGTTCTTGTACGGTTTCCTTTTACACTCTTGTTTATCATTGGGTTAGCTGTATTATGCTTTTTGTCAATTCAAAAAGTAAAAGTTGAAATCCACGAAAGTTTGTGGGCTTTTTTTATTTTGGGTTTGCTACTTACTGTGGCAGTAACCTTGTTTTTGGAAGAATTTAAAAATTTAATAGTACGGATTTCTCTTAATGTGCTTTCAATCGTACTATTGGCGGTTTATTGTTTTACACTTCCTTTGAAATTAGCTGAATATCAGATGTTTCAATTAATAGCATTTGGAGTAGTTTTTGTTTTATCGGCCTTTGTTGTATCGTTTTTAAAGAAAAACAACGAGATTCCGTTCTGGAACTTCAGTCGCGATAGTATAATTCAACTTTTTATAACTTCTATTTTTTCTCAGGTATTATTTGCCGGATTGGGTCTAGCAATTTTATCTTTAGATAAATTGTTTAGTATTCATATCGATGTAAAAGTTTACTCCAATTTGGCTGTTGTTTGTTTTGTAATTTTTGCGCCGCTGTATTTTCTTTCGAATATACCCGATGAATTTGAAAAGCGAAAACAAGAATTTACATTCCATAAAATAATAAAGATTTTTGGTTTGTACATTTTACTTCCCATTCTGGCTGCATATATGTTGATATTGTATGTGTATCTTTTCCAGATCATTATAAAATGGCAATTGCCAAATGGATGGGTATCAACCTTAGTCTCGGTGCTTGGAATGGTTGGTTTCTTGTGCCTGATGATTTTATATCCACTCCGGTTAACTAAAGAAAATAAACTGGTAGATATTTTGTCAAGGTTTTTCCCTGTTGTTCTTTTTCCATTATTGATGCTCATGTCGGTTGGCATATTTCGTCGTATTGGCGATTACGGATTGACCATTAATCGAGGTTATGTATTGATTCTCAATCTGTGGCTTTATGGAATTAGCATTTATCTTTTTCTTTCCAAAGCAAATCACTTAAAATGGATTGTTATTTCGTTTACCACAGTACTTTTCATTTCATCTGTTGGTCCATGGAGTGTTTTCAATGTTACAAAACGGTCAATGGTAAAAGAAATCAGACAATTATTTACTGAAGCTAAATTATTGAAAGAAAATAAAGTAATAGACAACACTGATAAATCAATTCAAATTGAATCGAAGTTATCAGAATCATTAGCGGCTAAAATTGAGTATTTATCAGGTACTTATGGCAATGAAAGTTTGCAGCCCTATTTTAAGCAATCGATTCTAAATTTGAAATCATCGGAAATTAAAGGAAAACTTGGTTTAGAATATACTATAGTTCGAAAAAACCGGGACAGTTCAAAATACTTTAATATTAATGTTGAAAACACAAATCAAAAAATAGAATTAAAATCTTACAGCCAATGTCTGAGTTTGAAAAACAGTAAGGGAAAAGAAAATCTATACGAAGATAAAAACTTGAAAATTAACCTGAAAGATGTTAATATTTACGTCTTTAAGAAAGCAGAATCAATACCTTTCATTTCTATTCCTCTAAAATCGAAATTGATTTCAATTATTAAGACAGATCAAGATAACGGGGCAATCAGTTGTAAGGAATTTGAAGTAACCGGTGATACTTATAAATTAATTGTTAATAATGTCAGTGGTAATTACTTTTTTAAAAATGACAGCATAGAAATTAACAACTTTGAAGCAAACATATTTTTAAAATAAATTTATAATTACATGCAAAATTCAAGTTGATAATGCAACTTTTTGATTAAACATAAAATTAGGTGATTCGTAATTGAATCTTTTTCTTGGTCTATTGTTGATTTGTTCCTGTACAAAATTAATATATTCCTGTGGGATACA
>Ga0209538_1000095_pt1 | contig 49793 bp, 44 predicted proteins | sample BarGraNGADG00211_2_FD_184492 | JGI IMG/M metagenome (GOLD analysis project Ga0209538, IMG submission 184492) | Arctic peat soil microbial communities from Barrow, Alaska - Barrow Graham LP Ref core NGADG0004-211 (SPAdes) (version 2) | ecosystem: Environmental > Terrestrial > Soil > Wetlands >... | reverse complement strand
CGACGGCTGGTTTCCTTCCCGGATGTGCTCGACCTGGCGGTTGAGGCCTACATCGACCAGTTGGTGAAGCTGAAGTACGACACCATCGCCGGTGTGCCCTACGCCGCCTTGCCGATTGCCTCGATTGCCGCCAGCAAATTGCAGCAGCCGATGGTCTACCCGCGCAAGGAAGCCAAAACGCACGGCACCGGCCAGATGGTTGAAGGCGTCTTCGAGCCGGGCCAGGTGGCCGTAATGGTGGAGGATGTGATTACCTCCGGCGGATCGATTTTGACTGCAGCGGAAACGCTGAAATCAGTTGGTTTGCAAGTAACAGATGCGGTGGTACTGGTAGACCGCGAACAAGGCGGGCTGGCCAACCTGGCTGAGCAAGGCATCAGCGCCCACGCAGTGCTGAAGTTCTCCGAGATTCTGCTGGAGCTGAAGGTAGCCGGGCTGATTGACGCCGAAACTTATGGCATGGTCGCGGATTACCTGAAGGCCGGATAAGTAAAAAACTAAACTGAGCAGGGGCGAATCAATGCCCCTGCTTTTTTGATGGTAGTTGCTGACGTCTGCCAGCTGTAAGCCTTTATAATTGCTGGATTGGACGCCATAAAACGCAGCAAAATCAATTTTAAGGGGTCCCTCTTAGTCTGATCTGGAGATTGGTGTTCTTGAAAGGCTGATCCTGTATCTGTCGCCAGTAATTGGCGGCCATTTTTGCCTGTGATCAGATAAGGAACCGAAATGAACGAGACTAAGAAAAATCTTTGGAAATACAGTTTATACACTTTTTTTGTCAGCCTAGCCTTCAGCCGGGCTATCTTCATGCTCTTTTTGAAAGACCTGGGCTTTACGACTGCCCAGATGGGGCTGCTGGAATCCATTCTTTTTGTGGCCACCTTCGTGATGGAAATCCCTACGGGTATCCTGGGCGACCGCATCGGGCGTAAATGGAGCATGGCCTGTGGAATTATCTTCGATCTGGCATCCAGCTTAATTTTCCTTTACCTGCACAGTTTTAGTTGGATGATTTTGGCTTTCATCCTCACCGGCACAAGTTTTGCGTTTTTCAGTGGCAGCGACCGCGCGCTGTACTTTGACAGTCTCAAGGCCCTGGGTAGAGAGAGTGAATATCTAAAACGTAAAAGCCGTCTGAACGCGCTCAGCATTGCCACCTTTGGGGTCGCCATGATTGCCGGGGGCTGGCTGAGGCGTTTTGGTTGGAGCGCGGTTTATTGGGCAAGTATTTTCGCCGCGCTGCTTAACCTGGTAGTTGTGCTTAGCCTGCAGGAAGAGCGGCTGGGGAGGGGGCATGAGCTCTCAAATGCAGAACGGTTGGTGCAGAAGGACAGCATGCGCGAGGCGCTGAACTATTTTGTGAAGGATCGGCGCAGCCGCTTGCTGGTGCTTTTCATGGTGGGAATCGGTCTGTATGGAGCCTTCGACACACCTTTTGCCATCTATAACCAGTTGTTGCTGGATTTTCACGGTCTCTCAGCCGCTGGTATCGCTTTAGTGACGGGCATTTCCACCTTTTTGGCTGCGGCTTTTACGTGGGTGGCTGGGTCTTATCTCGAGAAAAAAGATCCGCATCGGGTTCTGATTGCCATCATGATTGTGAGTTCTGTTTTGCTGCTGTTTGAACTGACAGGTATCCCGTGGGTGGCTGTGGCTATCTTCCTGGTGATGGGCAGCTTCAGTGAGGGCGTCTACCTCATCAGTGATAGCATCAGCCAGGAGGGCATTCCCTCGGCCATAAGGGCTTCGCTGCTTTCGGCTTTCAGTTTCTTTGAGAACTTCTTTGTGGCCCTGGTGTACTTTTTCTGGGGTATTCTACTCGAAAGGGTGAATCCCTCGATAGGGATTACCTCCCTGGGAATTTTTATGGTTATTGCTTTGGTAATCATCTGGAGGCATGGCCGTTTGAAAAAGCTGGCAGACTGAAAAATTTGGCTCCGTTTGAGAGATCGTGTGATTCATTGCAGAAACTGGGTGATGGAAAGGGGGCTTAATGAGCGGAGCATTTGATAGAATTGACTTTGATGCTTGAACTTGATTTTTTGGGAAAACAGATGAAGAGCCCCTTCGTTCTTGCCAGCGGCGTGCTGGGAACCAGCGCCTCGCTATTAGCACGTTCTGCCAGGGCCGGGGCAGGGGCGGTCACAGCCAAGAGCTGCGGGCCTGAACCACGCATGGGGCATGCCAACCCGATTACCATCCCGTGGAAGGACGGCTTCGTGAACGCGGTGGGACTTACCAACCCGGGCGCCGAGGAAGAAGTGCAGGTTCTTAACGAAGCCAAACAGCGTTTGAGCAAGGAAAACTGCCTACTGTTCGCTTCCATCTTTGCCCCGACAGCTAGGGAGTTTGGCCGGGTGGCGCGCATTGTGGCCGAGGCTGAGCCGGATTTGATTGAAGTTAATATTTCCTGCCCGAACGTGGGCAGCGAGTACGGAACGCCTTTTTCCGGCTTTCCGGCAACTGCGGCCGAGGTTGTGCGCTACGTGCGCCAGGCTTTGGAAGGTACGGGGGTGCCCATCTCGGTGAAGCTCTCCCCGAATGTGGCCGAGATCCGCAGCATCGCCAAAGCGGTGGTGGAGGAAGGCGCGGATGCCATCACCGCGATAAACACCGTGCCGGGTATGCTGATTGATGCCTACGCAGGGAAGCCGATCCTGAAGAACAAGACTGGGGGCTACTCGGGGCCGCCCATCAAGCCGATTGCCTTACACTGTGTTTACGAGATTGCCCAAACCGTCAGTGTTCCGATTATTGCCACGGGGGGTGTGGCCAGCGGTTTGGATGCCGCTGAGTTTATCCTGGCAGGGGCGACCCTGGTGGGGGTGGGGGCCGGGGTTTATCTGGGTGGGGCAGAGATGTTCGGCCGCCTGAACCAGGAATTGCTAGCCTACATGGCGGAGATGAATTACAGTTCGTTGGGTGCTTTCCGCGGCAAGGCTTTGCCGGGAAGGTAATGCGCAGCGCCTCGCCCGAATCTGTCATTCTGAGTGAAGCGAAGAATCTTCACCTGGTGGCTTCCTGCTAGAAGATCCTTCGCAAGTTCGGCTCAGGATGACAAAAATAAACAAACATTTAAAAAACTAGATTGCCGCGCGAATGAGGCTCGCAATGACGGAAGGAAAGGACAGAGGCCAGTGCAGTGCCTCACCTAAAAAGAAAATAATGACAGAGAAAACTAATATGACCCATACTACATGCACCCACGGCCATCCAACTGAAGGCAGTTTCGAATCCTTCCACATCAGCAGCATCCGGCGGGAAAACCCCAATACTCAAACCTTCGTACTGGACCGCCCCATGCCCATGGCCAAACCAGGTCAGTTCTGCATGCTCTGGCTGCCGGAAATCGGCGAGAAGCCCTTCAGCATTGCCGGGGCTGACCCCCTGGCCTTTACCATCTCGGACGTTGGACCTCTCAGCCATGCCATCAGCAAACTGGGCAAAGGTGACCGCCTTTGGGTGCGCGGATCGCTTGGGCATGGTTTTGAACTAGTTGGCACCTCCCATTTGCTGATTGGCGGCGGTTACGGCGCGGCACCCCTGGCTTTCCTGGCGGCGGATGCCCTGGCTTTAGGGCATGATGTGGCTGTCTGCCTGGGTGCAAAAACCACAGACCAGCTCATTTTCGCGGATGTCTTCTCCAAGATGGGCGCTACTGTGCGCCTGGCCACGGAAGATGGTTCCAGCGGCACAAAAGGCCTGGTAACTGAAGCGCTGTTGAACGCGCTGGTTTGGGAATTGCCTTCGACCATCTATGCCTGCGGACCGACCGGTATGCTTTTGGCGGTTGGCGCGGAAGCCAAAAAGGCCGGGCTGCCAGTACAGCTCTCCTTTGAAGGCGTGATGCGCTGCGGGGTGGGGCTTTGCGGCAGCTGTGAACTGCCCGAGGAAGTCTGCTCTAAATTGGGTTTGCCCGGCGGCTGGCTGCCCTGTTGGGATGGGCCAGTGGCCAAACTCGGTGGGTCGGTAAAGCCAGGAAATTAGCCTTCAAAACCACCATTCAGAATGTGTCCTCCGCATGCCCGGATCCTGGTCGACGGATTGACCACTAACAGGTCAATCTCATCCTATGCACAGACAATATCGACAAGGCAAAACTTTTTCCAGCGCCCAAAAACCTTTTTTGCTCACCTCAATTAACGTATAATTGTTAGGATATCCCCTCACTGAAATAGATTTGCAAGGAGCAAAAATGATCCGCCTTATTGGTACAACTGTTCGTGGTTTACGGGCACCGATCTTCCGCCAGGGAGATGAGCTCAGTGTTATTATTCCGGACCTGCTGGAACGTTTTTGGCTTGAAGAAAAGGTGGCCATTGGCAGTAAGGACGTGGTCGCCATCACTGAAAGCGTGGTTGCCCGCACGCAGGGAAATTATGTTACTGTCGGGCAGGTTGCCAGTGACCTCGACCAGAAATTTCAGGGCGAGACCCTGGGGGTCATCTTCCCCATCCTAAGCCGCAACCGCTTTGCCATCATTCTACGCGCCATTGCCAGCGCCAGTTTCAAGCGCATCGTACTGATGCTTTCCTACCCTGCTGATGAAGTAGGTAACCAGCTTGTGAGTCTGGATGCACTGGACGCGGCGGGAGTGGACCCCTGGCGCGATACACTGGACCTGCAAACCTACCGCGAAAAGTTTGGCTATCCTGTGCACACCTTTACCGGCATCGATTACGTGGATTATTACCGCAGCCTGGTGACCGATCTGGGAAAGGAATGCCAGGTGATCTTCAGCAACCGCGCTGAAACAATTTTGGATTACACCGACCAGGTGCTGGCCTGCGATATCCATACCCGCGTTCGAACTTGCCAGCAGCTCAAGGCTCGCGGTGCCAATTGCTTCGCCCTGGACCAAATCATGACCAGCCCACGCGAAGGCTCTGGCTATAACCCCGAGTTTGGCCTGTTGGGAAGCAATAAAAGCACTGAAGACAAGCTCAAACTCTTCCCGCGCGACAGCCAGACCCTGGTGGAAGACATCCAGGCCGAACTGCTGCGGCGCACAGGTAAAATCATTGAAGTCATGGTCTACGGTGATGGGGCGTTCAAAGACCCGGTGGGTAAGATTTGGGAATTGGCAGACCCGGTGGTTAGTCCCGGTTTTACAGCCGGTTTGCGCGGAACCCCGAATGAGCTCAAACTTAAATATCTGGCCGACAACGAATTTAGTCATCTCAGCGGCCAAGCCCTCGTAGAGGCAATCGAGGATCGCATCCGAGGCAAGGAAAGCAATCTGCGCGGTCAGATGGATACACAGGGCACCACACCCCGGCAGCTGACAGACCTGCTGGGTTCCTTGTGCGACCTGACCTCGGGTTCCGGTGATAAGGGCACGCCGGTTGTTTACATCCAAGGCTACTTTGACGATTACACCCAGTGAGGTTTTAGCTGATAAGGCGCTTGAGCCCCGCAGCCAGCCAGGCCAGGAGGACGCAAGATGAAAACAAAAAAAGTGAAGCGTTCCAAACCCAAAAAGCCTTTGACGCAGGCTACAAAAGTGGCAGCGGAACCGAAGGCCGAAGCGGGAAAAGAGAATGGTTTTGAAAAATCCAGGGCTTTAAGCCATCAGGAAATTGTCGAGCTTAAAGAGCATTTGGAAGACTTGAACCGCAGCAACACCAGCGGCGGTTAGGCCGTTTTTCAGACTACAATGCAGCAAGGCGGGTAATTACCTGCCCTGCCTCCAATGCCTGCTCGCGGATTGACGCTATAATCAAAGCAAAACAGCTCACGGAGGAAGCAATGGATTACGCGTTGATCATGGCAGGCGGTGCAGGCACCCGATTGTGGCCCATTTCCCGCGAGAGGCTTCCCAAGCCAGCTTTAAAACTCTATTCCGATAAATCCATGTTCCAGATCGCGGTTGAGCGCTTAGCCCCGCTTTTTGACCCCGCCCACATCCTGGTTGTGGCTGGCCCGACGCACATTCCAGTGCTGGCTTCCCAGGTGCCGGAAATCCCTAGTGAGAACTTCATCATCGAACCCCAGGGGCGCGGTACTGCCCCAGCCATTGGCCTGGCCGCGGTGCATCTGGCTGAACGCGACCCGGATGCCGCCATGGCTGTGTTGACAGCTGACCATCACATTGGCGATACAGAAGAATTTCGGCGCGTGATTGCCGCCGCGCTGAAGCTCGCCCGCGATGAGGATTGCCTGGTGACCCTCGGGATTACACCAAGTTCCGCGTCAACGCAATTTGGCTACATCCAACAAGGCAAAAGCATGGGCAAATTCGATGGCTTTGAGGCTTTCCGGGTCAACCGCTTTGTCGAGAAACCACCGCTTGAAATCGCCCAAAAAATGCTTGAAGAGGGTGGCTTTGCCTGGAATTCGGGCATGTTTATGTGGAAGGTGAAGACCATTTTGCAACAGTTTGAAGACCTGATGCCTGAACTCCACGAACAATTAATGCGCATAGCTGATGCGTTGAGCCTGGCTAATGACGCCCATCGGGCAGAAGGTACCTTACGGTTGAACGAGGCAGAGTTGGATGCCGATAAGCATCTGCGCGAGGTGATGGAGACCGTTTGGCCGAACGTCGCCAAGCAGACCATTGACTACGGTATTATGGAAAAGGCCCGCAATGTCGGGGTCATTCCCGTGCAGATGGAGTGGGTGGACATCGGCAATTGGGATAATTTGATGGAATTGCTGCCGCTGGACGAAAATAGCAACGCCGTCCGCGGGGATGTGATTTTGCTGAATTCGCATGGGTCCCTGGTGATGGGGGGTAAGAAGTTGATTGCCGGTGCGGGATTGGAAGACCTGATTGTGGTGGATACACCCGATGCGATTTTGGTTTGCCGGCGCGACCAGGTGGGAGAGGTCAAGCGGATTGTGGAAGCACTCAAAGCCGCCGGCCGGAACGATTTGATATAGGTTCGAGTAGGAACGGTATGAGCTGCTCTTGTCGTAGGGGCAGGATAAGGAACGTTCCTGCCCGGTTTAGGCCACAGCAAGGGAGGGAACGCAAAACAGCTTATCCCTCCTCTACGGAGAGACTAAAACGGATAATTACGGCAAGATCCCCCAAAAACACAAAAGGCGCATCCAGCGATGCGCCTTTGAGGTTCCGAGCAAAAAGCAAAATTCTAAATAAAGAAATGCGTGTTAGATTCAGTCGCTGCTTCGGCCATGGTGGCAACACCGGCCACTTCAACCCCATCCAGCAGCTCCTCCAGATGAATACCCATCAGGTCCATACTCATCTGGCAGGCCAGCAAACGCACACCATTCTTCTGGGCTGTGGCAATCATTTCAGGAAGAGAATCAACGTTATTATCTTTCATGATGCTCTTGATCATATTGGTCCCCATCCCCAGCATGCTCATCTGGGAGAGCGGAAGCTTGTTGGCGCCTTGCGGCATCATCATGCCGAACATTTTCTCGATCATGTTTTTGTCCACTTTGGGCGCCACATCCTTGCGCAGGATGTTCAAACCCCAGAAAGTGAAGAACAAGGTGGCCTTCTGCCCCATCGAAGCAAAGCCATTGGCAATAATGAAGGCCGCGATGGCTTTATCCAGCTCGCCGGAGAAGACAATCATGGTCATATCTTTCTTCTCTTTGCTGACCACGCTGCCACTATTAGCCACGACCGTTTGCTGGCCCTGGCCTTTTTGCACCCGGGCAACAATCTGACCGTCCTTGGTATCCAGTGAAAGCAGGGTGTTGCCGGTACTGCGCGCCCAGGCGCCAACATCACTGGCAAAGCCGAAGTCCGTGGCCTTAACTGTCACCACGTCTCCATCCTGCATTTCCTGCACCTGGTTGTAAAGCCGCAAAACTGGACCAGGACACTGCAGGCCGCAGGCATCTATTTGATACTCTTTAACGGGATGCGGCAGCGTGTCGGTAGAGGGTATTGAAGTTAGGGTTGGGGAAGAAGCAACAGCAGACACAATTTTCCTTTCACATTCATCGGATTGGCAGAAGTTCTCAGTGGCTGAGGCATAGGTTTTGTAGCCACCAGAAAGGTTGTAGGCATCCATTCCATGTTGTTTGAGGATGCGAGTGGCAAAATAGGAGCGCTGACCGGTTTGGCAGTTGATGAGCACCTTTTTGTCCTGGGGAATTTCGTCCAGATGCTCCCGCAGCTCATGCAGAGGAATATTGATAGCCCCGGGAAGCATCCCAAGGGCTAATTCCTCGGGTTCGCGCACGTCCAGCAAGAACCATTCTGCCATATTTAATTCCTTGACCTCATTCCACTGCTTAACCGGCATTTCACCGCGCAACTGGTTGGCGGCGGCATAACCAGCATTATTGATCGGATCGCGCGGTGCGCCGTAGGCTGGCGCGTAAGCCAATTCCAGCTCTTCCAAATCGTAAACCGTCAGATGCCCGCGGATGGCAGTGGCCAGCACATCGATGCGTTTTTCAACACCGCTGGTGCCGATGGCCTGAGCGCCGTAAATCTGCCCTTCCGGTCCGTAAATCAGTTTGAGGCTAATAGGCGCGGAGCCTGGATAGTAGCCGACGTGGTTGTTGGTATGTACAGTCACTGAAGAGAAAGGCAACTTGGCGGCTTCAAGTTGTTTGCTATTCAAGCCAGTTGCAGCAGCCGTATAGTCAAAAATCTTGACCGCGGAGGTGCCAATGACGCCGCTGAAGGCAACTTTTTTGCCGGCAATGTGGTCGGCAGCCACGCGAGCCTGACGGCTGGCGGGCCCTGCCAGCGCCAGGGCTGTGGGCTGTTTGGTCTGAAAATTCATCACCTGGGCAGCATCGCCCACGGCGTAAATATCCGAGTCGGAGGTTTGCATCTGGGCGTTGGTGACGATATGTCCCTTCGGTCCCAGTTCCAGGCCAGCGCCCTTGGCGAGCGCGTTTTCCGGCCGCACGCCGATAGCCAGGATGACGATATCGGCTGACAAAGACGTACCTGAGGTCAGGTCCACCTTAAGGCCGTCCGCTGAACTTTGCACCCCTTTGAGGCCATCCCCAAGGTTCAGCTGTACCTGGTGGAATCCCAGGTGCTGGTGAATGAGCTGAGCCATCTCAAAATCAAAAGGTGCCATCACTTGCGGCAGCATCTCGACGACAGAAACCTGTAAGCCTTTTTCTACCAGGTTCTCAGCCACTTCCAGGCCGATGAATCCCCCACCGACCACCACCGCCCTGCGCGGGTTTTTGGTGTTCATCCATTCGATGATGGCGTCCATTTCCGGAATGGTGTGCAGCACGAAAACGCCTGGAGCGTCCAAACCGGGCAAGGGAGGAACGATCGGTGTGGCACCCGTGGCAAGAACCAGTTTGTCGTAGTTTTCGGTATAGGTTTCCTCTGTCTTGAGGTTGTGCACCGTGATTGTTTTGAGTTCGCGATCGATGGCCGTTACCTCAGAATTCGTCCGGACTGCGATGTTCAGCGATTCATGCAGGCTTTCGGGCGTGCTCACAAGCAACTGTTCGCGCTCTGGAATGCTGCCGCCGATGTGGTAGGGCAAACCGCAGTTGGCAAATGAAACATAGGGACCGCGTTCAAACATGATGATTTCCGCGTTTTCATCCATACGCCGCAAGCGCGCAGCCGTGCTGGCTCCGCCAGCGACCCCTCCGACAATGAGTACTTTCATTGATTAGCCTCCAGATTTGGTTTTAGATCGAGGTTGACTGCCAGCTGATTCTCTTCTTGGATTTGCTCCCGGAGAATTTCTCTCAGCGTATCCAGCACCTCAATAAGTTTTTTTGACCCTAACGAATAAACCACCGCTGTCCCCCGACGCTCCGTGAGCACCAGGTGGCGATGGCGCAGCACGCTCAGATGGCGCGAGATGGTCGACTGCGGCAGCGCCAGTGTTTCGGTGAGTTCGGAAACATTACAAGCTTTTTCAGCCAGAGCATAGAGCAAGCGCATGCGGGTGGGATCCCCCAAGGCTGGGCAGACGCGCTCATGCAAGAGTTCAAGTTCCTGAGATAGGTCGTTTACGGACATCTTATTTCCTTTTATGCGGATAAACGGATGAATCGATTGATTATAATGCGACCTCCATCGAACAACAATGGAAGACCGCAAAAAGAGGTTAGCGCTGAGCTAACGGGAGGAAGATGGCGTAAGGGTAGTCGGCAGGATTGACAATTACACTGGCAAAATAGATGACCTTGACCGCCATCGACTGGGTGCTAATGGCAGACGCAAAACCGGCCACGCTACCCCCACCAAAAGCCAGATAGAGATTACTGGGTTCGCCGCTCGCGTAAGCGCTACTAAGAGGAGTGCCGACCCCAAAGCTCTTATTGATGGACGAAGCGCAGAACGTGTCTCCTGAGTCACCATAGTTGGCGGCAGTTAACATATGGTCAGCGCCATCAGCCTGAACCAGTTTGACGCGAGGGTTGTAAGGGTCAAGGTTGTTAGCAACATTTTCGTTGATGTGCCAGATGAGCGCGCCTGAACCAGGCAGACTGGCATCGTAACCCGTATTTGCCCGATTTTGCACGATGAAAAATTCACCGATAGAGAGGCTGGGGTTTGGATCCGCGGGCAGGATCAGGGCAAAAGGATTGTTCGTGGAAGTGGAAATGTCAATGGGTGTGCCTTGAAAGTTAAGAGCAGGCAGCAATTGGACTGGGTTATTCGGGTCAATCCATCCCAATAGCGTTTGCAGATAGGCATTGGGGAGAGGGGGGGTTTGGCCGAGATAAGTATCGCCGGGGGCTGTGTTCCAACCGCCAAAAGACATGATATCCCAGCTGCCCAGGCCAGCGCCAAAGTTGCCGTAAAGGTCCGGCCAGCCCAGATCATGCCCAAGTTCGTGGACGATAATGCCCATGGTGGAGGGGTGGTCAACCATGATTTCGCCGAACATGATGTAGGAACCTTTCATGGAAGGGGAGCAGACGGTCATTCCGTCGGCGACAACCGCTGTGCTTATGCTCCACTTGTGCCCCCAAACAGCGGGTTGGGCAACACCGCCATCAACGGAGGCTTCGTAACCGGCAATTATTAGCACGACGTGCAGTTCTGAGGAAGATATGCCTTTATTGCCATCTCGATCGAAAGTGGAAAAATTGACATAGGGGTTGGGAGCCTGAATAGCTGAAGTGGCTATGATGAGGGTGGCGTTCCAATCCTGGTTGCGAGGGTTTGGATGGGTCTTGCCAAGGTTCACCCAACCGACGATGCCATCGTTCGGAGTGCCAAAGCTTTCCGTGGCGGGAGTTAAGGAGAAGAGGCCATAGGAGGCCTGGGAATAATAATCCTTGACGCTTTTTGAGGAACCAAAGAACTCGCCCTGGAAATATGCCGGGAGGGTTTTTTGGGGCGTGTCATCATAGTATCCCAGGATGACAAGCACGGGTTGCGTACCGGTGGTGGTGCCGGCCAGGGCGGCGGCAGATGTTTCTGCGCTAAGGGTGGTAGCATCGGGGCTTGCTGGTGATGTGCCTGCTAAACTGGCTTCAAGTGAATTAGTTAAGGAAAGCGTGTTGTTGAGTAAAAGCTTGCGCTCAAGGTGTAATTCGACCTCGGGAGGGTTATCCACGACCACACGCAGGCCGCTCATGCTGCTTAAGGTACTTTTATCGTTGTCCTGAACGGGTGTGATGTACGTCCACCAGCCATCAGCTTGCTGGTTGATGCTATAGCCTTCCAAAGTTTCGAAGCCGCTAACAAACTCATCTCCCCAGGTCTGAGCGACGAATTGGGTTCCGTCTGGTTGGATGATAATGGTCTTTTCAGGGGTGGAGGGCATGGCATACACGTTCTGCACGGTCAGGCCGAAGGCTAAACCGACAAAGAGCAACATTGAAAGTAGCGAAAGGGTCGCTTTTCTCAAATTTTAATCCCTTTGTTAATTGATGACGTGCTTGCAGACGAATGTGACTTTTGAAGGGTCAGTCTACACCAAGAGCGTGAAATTACTGCGCAAGAATGTTGAAGATATTCCATCAGTTTGATGAATTCGGAAAATTGCAAAAATGAAGACGAACGATCGCATTCATGATTTGTGCATAAATTCTTTAATTAAGCTTTATTAATGTAGGATATAGGCTTTGTTGGCTTGCATTTCCCTTATCAACCAGGTATCACCCCCCATATCTGGGGTTCTCTTCTGAAACGACTTTAATTATTCGGCTGGCACCGCAATCAACTATCCCCCGGAAGTCCGTGAGTCGTATAGTAGCATTTGGTCCAATTCACTCAAACCAGCCCAATATTGCACGTGTTTACCGAAATATTTTTGGTTATTGTAAACACCGCTTGCGAAAAGCCACATCTCCCCTAACTTGTAAGTAGGATATATGAAGAGTATCGTAGTAAAGTTCACAAGAAAACCCGTTCCTGAAACTTTGGCCATCTCAATCAAATGCCCCAAAAAACCAAATCCGGTGGTATCGGTGCAGGCTTTCACGCCAACGCTTATCGCCAGATCGCGGCCGTGCTGGCAGCGCCAGTATTTCGGTCAAATCGACAACGTGATTAAGTTTTTCCGCCAGGGCATAGAGCAAACGCATGCAAGTAGGGTCTCCCCTGATATGGCAGATGTATACAATGATATTCCTGGTGCCTGAGAACGGTCTTTTATAGACATCTCATTTCTATTTTTGGATAAACGGATGGTTACAGTGAAAGGAAGTAGCCCTTCACCGAACTACAAGCAGAGCTATAAAGACAATTTTAGCGCTGAGCTAATGGGAGGAAGATGACGTAAGGGAAGTCAGCAGGGTTACTCGTCTGGCTGCTAACCAAGCTGACCGTGACACCCATGGACTGGGGTCCTATTAAGGGAGCAAAACCAGATGCGCTGCCACCGCCAAAAACCATCAGGATGTTGCTGAGGTCTCCGTTGGTGTAAGCGCTGCTGAGGGGAGTGCCGACCCCAAAACGCGTATTTAGCGATGAAGCGTTGAATGCATCCCCGGCATCACCGTAGTTTGTGGAAGATAATAAATGGTCAGCTCCATCGGCCTGCTCGAGCTTGACGCGAAGATTCAGAGGGTCGTTATTACCGGAGGAGCTTTCCGTGATGTGCCAAACAAGCGCGCCAGAACCAGGCAGGCTGGCATCGTAGCCGGTCTGTGATCGATTTTCAATTATGTAAAATTCGCCTATTCGCGAGCTGGGGTCTGAATCTACAGGCAGAATCATGGCAAAAGGATTGATCGTGGTATTGGAAAGATCCATAGGCGTGTTCTGGAAGTTCAGGGCAGGCACCAATTGGGCAGGGTCGTTGGCGTCAATCCACCCCGATGTTATTTGCAGATAGGCATTTGGGAGAGGGGGCGTCTGTCCAAAGTAGGCATCACCGGCAGCTGTATTCCAACCACCAAAAGCCATAATATCCCAGGTACCCAAACCAGCGCTGCCCGTGCCATAAAGGTCTGGCCAGCCTAGATCATGCCCCATTTCGTGAGCCATGATCCCCATTGTAGAAGGATGGTTGCCCATAATCTCGCCAAACATGGTGTATGAGCCCTTCATTGTATAAGAAGCCAACTTCATCCCATCGGCAACCACGGGTGTGCTCAAGCTCCACTTGTGCCCCCAAACGCAGGGTTGGGCAGCACCACCATCGTACGAGGCCTCAAATCCAGCAATGATCAACACAATATGCAGTTCTGACGCGGATAAGGCCTTGTTGCCGTCCTTATCAAAGGATGAATAATCGACATACGGATCAGCAGCATTAAGTGCCAAAGGGATGATGGTCAGGACTGCGTTCCAATCCTGATTGCTCGGATTAGGGTGGGTCTTGCCAAGGTTTACCCAGCCGACGATGCCATCATTGAGGGCACCAAAATTTTCTGTAGCGGGGGTTAAGTCAAGCAAGCCGAAGGAAGCCTGGGCATAATAATCTCTGAGACTTTTACCAGAGCCGAAGATTTCGCCCTGGAAATCAGCTGGGTTTGTGCTGGGTGGCCTATCTTCGTAATATCCCAAAATGACCAGTACAGGTTGAGTGCCGGTAGTGGCAGGAGCGCTAGTTGTATCAGTGAGGGTGGTTGAACTGAGAAGCGCTGCTTCAGCACTTGGCTGCAGGATGGAACCTCCAGCGGTTTCAAGCGGGTTCACTAATGATTGGATGTTTTCGGTTTTGAGCTTGCGCTCGAGGTGCAACTCAACAGTAGGTGCACTATTCACACCCACGCGTAGACCTTCAAGACTGCTCACGGAAGCTTTATCGTTGCCCCCGACGATCATCATGTAGGACCACCAACCGTCCACCTGCTGCTTGATGCTGTAACCGTCCAAAGTCTCGAAACCACTGGCACTCTCGTCGCCCCAACTTCGAGCCCCAAATTGACTGCCATCAGGTTGGGTAATGGTTTTCTGACCGGGTGCGGAGGGCATGGCAAAAGCTATTTGCGGGGTGAGTGCCAGGGCAAGACCGACAAAGAGCAACATTAATAGAAGCGAAAAGGTCGCTTTACTCAAATTATTTTTCATTTTCTTCTTCGGATGGTTACGACATGGACGTACCCTAGAGGGTATTTAAAGGTATTCTACTAAATCGATATGTAACTTCAGCGCTAGAAGTGTGTTGAGATTCCATCGGTATGATGAGTTCGTAAAATTGCTAAAAATTAAGGCGAACGTTCACCCCTATGAGTCACGCACAACTTATTTAACTAGAAAATTAATTTAGGATAAATGCTTGATCGGCCTGCAGTTCCCCAATAAGCCAGGCATCTACCCCCATATGTGGGGCTTCTTTCAGAAATAACTCAAATTGCTCTGTTGGTACCGCAAGCAACAATCCCCCGGAAGTTTGCGGGTCGTATAGCAGCATCTGATCCAATTCACTCAAACCAACTGAATTTTGCACCTGTTTACTAAAATATTCGCGGTTTTTGTAGGCACCGCCTGCGAAAAGCCACATCTCCCCAAACTTGTAAGTTGGAGATAAGAAGGGTATTGTATTAAAGTTCACAAGAAAACCGGTTCCTGAAGCTTTGGCCATCTCAATCAAATGCCCTAATAACCCGAACCCGGTAATATCTGTACAAGCTTTAACTCCCAGGCTGACCGCAAGATCACGCGCGGAGCGGTTGAGCTGCTTCATCCAGGTTGTGGCTTCATCAATTTCTGCCTGATTGGCTTTGTCCTGCTTAATGGCGGAGGAGGTCACACCCATGCCCAAGGGCTTGGTGAGGAACAACTTGTCGCCCGGTTTAGCGCTACTCTTAAGCATGATTTGCTTGTGCTCGGCGATACCGACCACGGCATAGCCGAATTTGGGTTCCTTATCCTGAATCGAATGGCCGCCGGCAAGAACCGCGCCGGCTTCCTTGATCTTTTCCGCGCCGCCTCTAAAAATTGCCTGGGAAATTTCGAGTGGCAAATCGGGGGGCAGGCAGGCAATGTTGAGCGCCAGCAAAGGCAGACCGCCCATGGCGTAAACATCCGAAAGCGCGTTTGCGGCAGCAATGGCGCCGTAATCGCTGGGGTCATCGACGATGGGGGTGAAGAAATCTGTGGTAACTACCAGGTCCTGATGGGAATTCAGCGACCACAAGGCAGCATCATCCGGGCTATCCAAACCTGCTACCAGAAGAGGATAGTCTGAAGGCCGAAAAAGCCCAGTGATTGGCTGCAGAACCTGCGCCAGCGTCTCCGCGTCTAGTTTGCTTGCTCAGCCAGCGCAACTGGAGAGGCTTGTCAGACGGATCTGCTTGCCTGATGGATAAACCATATTTTCCATGCCTGAATGATAATCCAAAAAGGGATCAGTCAAACCAAATCGGATTGGAAATCAGCAGCGGCAAGGCCGGAAGGCCCGCATAAAGCGTACGCCAGAGTTCAAGCCGTAAAAAACCAGCTTCCTGGACTGGTGGTTCCATCTCAAGGGTCCCTGATTTCTGGACTTTGAAGAGCGTTTGGCTTCTGGTCTTGTCAACCAGGCGCACTTCGTCCCCAGTTTGCAGGCCCTCAAGGCGCAGGCTGAGCTTTAGCCCTTCACGGAAGGGAAGGGAATCTCCCAGCAGGCTTGCACCGCAGCACATCTCGAGCTGGGGACTATCGGCTTGATAAACCGCGTACGAATGCCCCTGGCGGACCGCGGCCAGGATATCTTCAGCGGACTCTGATTGGGTAAAAACGCGCAGGCAAGGCCCGCCCAGTATCTGGAAAAGGCTGTCTTTGTGATAGTCGCTGCCGCAAACCATGATGATTTTATCGCCCTGGACCAACCGGGCGTGCCAGGCGGCTACCGCCTGCAGGTTGGATGGACGCATGGGTCCGTTCCAAATCTCAAGGCAGTCGTAGGGCAAGGATTTGAGGTCAAAAGTGAACGGCAGGTCATCGTCGTGGGTGTGGTTGAGCACAATCAGGGCACCCCGGGCATGGGCTGCCTGGAAGCGTTTGCTGACCTCCGATGCTTTATTGGTGAAGAAGGGTTCATCGTAGGGTTGTTCCAGCCCCAGGAAGTTGCTGTGCCCGCGGTAGTGGGTCCATTCCATCCCCGGAATGACGGTGAAACCGGGCAGCTGGGGCAGGGAAGCGCGTTTGACGAATTGGTTGTGGTCCGTGATGGCAAGAAAATCCAGATTCTGGGACTTAGCATGCTGGCAGAGTTCGAGGGCAGTTTTGCTGCCGTCCGAGGCCAGGGTATGCGTATGCAGGTCACCGGTGAGCCAGCGGGGCGTTTTTTCTTCGAAAGTGAGTGTGTAGTGCACGTCCAGGCCTTCCAGTGCAACACGGTAGGCACCGACCAGGATTAGCCAGGTGCCGGGCACCAGTTTGCAGGCGGTACAGCCGGGGGTGGCCCAGGTTTCAGAAAGGGTGATGGCTTTCTTATCTGAGCCGGTGGCCGCCATCTGGCGGTTGCCAGGGGCAACCAGGCCAAGGTCGACAGTGTTCAGGCGCAGGCGCTCTGAGAAGCTGCCGCCGGCGATGGTCTCAGTTGCGAAGCCTCTTTTGGAGTATTCGTATGCAAGAGTAAATTTGCCGATATTTTCCGGCATCTCGAAAGGCACGGTGAGGTATTGGCCTTGCTGGTCGTGCGCGATGTGAAATGTGAATGTTTTTGTCTTCATCATAGGACCTCTCTTTGTTCCTCAGATAGTATATCTATTCCAGCTAAACCTTTCAAAATATTGAACAGTATATTGCCTCCTATTGACAAAATGTATCCTATGGTATACACTTTTCGGTACATGGAAATTCAGACGACCGAATACTTTGATCAGTGGTTCGATTCATTGATTGATCGAACTACACGTGTGAGAGTGGTTTTTGCCATTGAAAAAGTAAAACTGGGTAATTTTGGAAACACGAAAATCCTCCGTGCAGGTCTCTATGAGATTAAAATCGATTTTGGACCTGGATACCGCATCTATTATTGCAGACAAGGTGAGGCAATTATTATTCTCCTGAGTGGAGGAAATAAATCTTCCCAACGCAATGATATTGACAAGGCTCTAAAATTGAAGGAAAGGATATAAATATGACTGACGAAAAACTTCATACGAAAAAGTGGAACGCCGCGGATTTCATCGAAACCGAAGAAGACGCCCGAGCTTATATTGAAACTGCTTTAGAAGATAAAGATCTTTCACTTTTTTCGGCGGCGCTTGGTGAAATTGCCAAATCAAAGGGAATGACTGCGTTGGCCAAAAAAACTGGAATGGGGCGTACTAGTCTCTACAAAGCGCTTTCAGTGGACGGGCAAGCGCAATTTTCAACCATCGTCAAGGTCATGGATGCATTGGGTTATCGGTTCTCAATTCTGCGTAAAGAAGATCAGGCGACCAAACTTCACGCCCCACAAACTCTATGATCGTTCCGGCAGGACCATGCGCAACCATTTTTCGATATGCTTCTGCCAGAAGTACCAATTGTGCTTGCCGCCTTCTTCCTCCCAGTAAGTCAGGGGAATTTTGTGGGCTTCACAAGCCTTTTGGAAGATGCGGTTGACGGTTAACAGGTCGTCTAAAGTGCCGCAACAACTGTAGAGCGCGGGCAAGATTTCGGGGTTTTTGGCTGCAGTCACCAGCCAGGCCATGGGGTCATCCCCGCTGCCTTTTACCTTGTCCAAACCACCGTAAATCAGCCCCATCTCATGCATCATGTGGCGGTTGGCTGCTTTATCCAGTGGTACGTTTTTTATTTCCGGGATCAATGCCCCAGAAAGGCTCAGGGCGGCGCGATAGAGCTCAGGGTGTAGGAAGGCTGCCTTAAAGGCACCCAAACCGCCCATGCTATTGCCGGCAATCAGGGAGTTTTCCCGTGAAAGGTCGAATTTGAAGGTTTTATCCAGAAATTCTGGTAACTCGCTGGTGATGTAATCGAAATAAGCCTGGCCATTATCCATATTGGCGTACATGGACCGGCCACCGGTGGGCAGGACGGCGATGAAACCCAGGTCCCAGGTCAATATTTCGAGATTGGTGTAGCGCTGCCAGGCGCTGCTGTCATCCGAAAGGCCATGCAAGAGGTAAAGGACAGGCAGTTTGCGCTGCTCGTCCTCGCTTTTGCCATTCCAATCAGGGTTGGGCATGATAATCTGCAGCGGCACATTCACCTGCAGCGTCTTCGGGTTGTAATCAATACGAATCTGGGTCATGTCAGTTCCTTTACTAAAAGTGTCAACCCGGGATTAGGCTTCCAGTTTCAAGTTGTTCGCATCGACCTTTTCAACCCGTTTATCCTGGTCAAAGTGCAGGAAATTGGAAAGGATCAGGGCGAAGACCATCATGATGAAAGGAATGCCGCAGAGCATAAAGCGGGAGGCCAGGCCTGGGTTGGGGCCGGGGTTGTCGCCGTTGATGAAACCAAAAAGTTTGTTCATCATCAAGAAGCCCACGGCGCCAGCCAGGCTGCCAAAGAGGTTGGTGAGGAAGCCGGTAAATTGGGCGATGATGCCTTCACGGCGCACCTTGTGCAGGGCGGCATCTTCATCCATAACCCGCGCACCCACCAGGTCCATAGTAGTGATGCAGCCGGCAAAGCCGAAACCGACCAAGGCCGCGCAAACCAACGCCACAATCAGATTAGGGGCGAAGAAGAGCGGGATAAATGCCAATGCCAGGCTGAGCAAGGCATAGCGCCAGATGCGCATGAGGGGGTGTTTGGCAACCAGGCTGGCCCAGACAGCCACAGAGGCGATGGCTACCAGCAACACGATACCAAATAGCATGGAGGTCTGCGCGCTGGAGAGCTTGAGGGCATATTTGGCGTAAAAAGTGAGGGCAGCCATCACCGAAGACATGGCGGCCGCGTAAAAGGCATTGGTAAAGCCGGCCAGCCAGAAATGCAGGTTCTTGGCCAAATCGCGGAGGCTTTTGAAAAAATTGGGCTTGGCCTCTTGCGGGCCCGGGGGGGATTCATGGCTGGTGAGTGCCATATAGAGAATGACAATGCCACCGATGCCGCCGTAGAGCATGGCGGTGGTGCTGTAGCCGAGTTTGTCGGTGATCATCGGGGTGAGGGCGATGGCGATGATCATGGCCACCAGTTGAAAGGCCTGGCGCATGGCGTTGGCCTTGGCGCGGCTGGCATCCTCACGGAAAAGTTCAGGGAAGAGCGCGCCGTAGTTGGAGTTGATAAGGGCATCCAGGGTACCCGTCAGGAAGAAGAATACCATGGCGTAGATGAAGAGGGATTTGTTGGGCATAGCCGATGGGCTGAAGAAAAGGATCAGGCAGACAATCAGAATGGGGGTGACGAGAACCAGCCAGGGCTTGCGGCGGCCAAAGCGCGTGCGGGTGGAGTCGGAAAGGAAGCCCCAGATGGGGTTGTCGATGGCATCGATGAATGTGTAAATGCCCAAGATGGTAGCCCATTGGAGGGTGGTGAGGCTATTCTGACCCAATTTGGTGACGTAAAAGATGGCCGCATAAGTTTTAAGCAGGTTGACTGGCAATGAAGTTCCGAACATGCCGATGGCGTAATTGAATACTTTCATGCGGGAAGGTGCTTTGGTGGGTAGAGCAGGGGAATTTTCCATGGAGCCTCCTTTTGGCCATCTATGATTATAAACAAAAAGGAGGTTTGGCGGTGGTTTTGCCTGGCTTTTGGGGTAGGGAGGGATAAGAAACGTTCCCGCCCGAATTTGTTTGGAAAAAAGGGGAGGGAACACAAAAAAGCTTACCCCACCCCTATGTAAGAGAATAAAGCCGGATGGACCAAAGGTGCGCATAACTGGGCATAGTAGCAAACCAGAATGCCGCGCAGGAATGGTTCGCTATGACTGTTGGCAAACATCAGCAGTCCAGCCACCGCAAGAATCCAAGACAGGTATAATTCACGTTATGGATATCGCAATCATTGGCGCTGGAGCCTCCGGCATCCTGGCAGCCCTCGAAGCTGCCCGTAAGCGCAGTCACCGGGTGGTGCTTTTCGAAAAGAACCCGAGCATCGGGCGCAAGCTGCTGGTTACCGGCAGCGGGCGCTGCAACGTCAGCAATGACTCGGTAAAACCCCAGGCCTTTACTTGCGCGGATGAAGGCTGGATTTCCAAATTGCTTGCCAACTTCCGGGTGACCGAACTGCGCACCCTATTCGCGCAACTCGGCATCCCCTTGCAAAAAACAGACGACGGCTGGTACTATCCGCTCTCCGAATCCGCCCACTCCGTGGTTGAAATTCTGCAGGAAAATCTGCTTGCCCGGCGCGTAGAACTGCGCGTAGCCACAGCGGTGACTGCCATCCAGAAGCAGGAAGAGGGGGGCGGTTTCGTATTATCCCTCGATGATGGTGAAACGGTCTCCACAGAGCATTTTGATGCACTGGTGGTGGCCTGCGGGGGTACGGCCTACCCAACTTTAGGTTCCGATGGCAACTTCTTCAATCAACTGGCCGCGCTCGGGCACATCATTTTACCTTCGCTTCCAGCCCTCGGGCCTATCTATGTGCAACTGGGCGGTTTCAAAGCCTTGCAAGGACTGCGCTTCGATGCCAATACCTGCATTTTAAGGGGTGGGGAAGTGCTCGGCGAGAGCCGTGGCAACGTCATCGTCACCGAAAAAGGCTTCAACGGGCCCGGGGTAATGAACCTATCGCATTTGGTCTCAACCCATCCCAACGAGCAACTCGAGCTCAGCCTGAACCTGGCAAAACCAGCACAAGCCGCCTTCGAAGAAGGCCTGGCAACCAGCATGCTGAGTGTGCGCGCCTTTTTGCTGGGCTTTTTTCCACCCAAAATGGTGGATTCCTTTCTGGAAATGGGGGAGCTGAAGCCGGAATTGCGGGTGGAAAGTTTGACCCTGCGCCAGTGGGAACGCCTGGTGCGACTGCTCTCAAACCAAACCTTTGAAGTTACCGGTTGCGGAAACGCGATGGTTTCGCAGATAAGCGTGGGGGGTGTACCGGTTACTGAAGTGGATGCGGACACGCTGGAGTCGAAACTCGTTCCCGGGCTCTACCTGGTGGGTGAGACCCTGGATGCGGTTGGTCCCTGCGGCGGCTTCAACCTGCACTTTGCCTTCGCCACCGGCGCCAAAGCCGGATGGGCGCTGGCCTCTCAATAACACAAAAGCAACTCATACATCATCATTAAAACACGGCGTGTCCGTGTTATGGACGTGTTCTCTAATGTAGAGTCCCTTCTGTGAACAAATGAGGTTAAGATAGTTGAAGGACTAATATCTTTTATTAATGGAATCTGGCGCAAGACCACATTTAAGATGAATTAACGTAAGGAGTTGGTTCAATGGATCGAAAATCTTGTAAGTGCCAAGGCTATCAACCCTGTTACCGCAATCAAGATCAAAATATATATCAACCCTTTCTTGATAACTTCTCCCTCACGTTTACTGATACCGACAGAGCTACAGCCCACGATGATTTTTGCCGGGGAAATCACGCTTCCCAATGAACCACCAACCGTCTGAGCCGCCAAAATGATTCCTGCACTCAATCCCATCAATGTTGCGGTGTCTTTCTGCATCATGCCAAAAAGGACGTTTGAATTATTGTTTGAGCCGGTCAAGATGGCGCCCAAACCTCCGATGAAGGGAGAGACGAATGGATAGATACTGCTGCTAATACTTTTCGTGATACCAACAGATAGCATGTAGGTCATACCACTTTGAGTCATTATTGTTGCCATTGCCACCATCGCCAATATGGCTAATGAGGAATTTGCTGCTGACTTATACATTTTTCCCAGGAGAGGCTTGATACTGTTGACTTTCAAGAAACCTTTCCTGCAATAAAACCAGAATGCAAGAAGACATGAAACCAATAAAACCATCCCTGGATGATTGAAGACACGCATCGAGCGGTTTGTTTCAGCTGCGGTAAGCCAACCTTGAGAAGTAGTCATTTCTGGAAAGGAAAATTTAAGACTGGTAAGTTTAAAAAATGGAAGGTTTGAAGGGAGAAGTAAGACTATTAAACTAAGAACGATTAAAACTACATAAGCAAAAGCATATGGCCAAAAATCCTTGGGTTGTTCCTGACTTGCTGGCAATTCTTTTGTGCCTGAAACCAAAATTTTACGTTTGATACGAAAGTAGAAATAGCTTGCAATTAACCCCGCGATGATAGAAAGAATAATCGTCAGATTCCAGGGACCATAGACAGAAACTATAAAATGTATACTTGCTACAACAAGTCCTGTAATCACTACAAATAGCCAGGATTCCTTAAGCGATTGTTTTCCGTTTGTAAGGTACGCAACCATTAATCCGCAGAGGATAGATGCGACGCCGATCATAATCCCTACATAGAAGGTTATGTCAGCACTAGCTACCCCTGTAACCGTGAGAAGAGACTGAAAACCTGAACCAAGCGAACCGTAATTTACAGACCAGGAACTCCCAATCGAAGCCATGACTACAGCCATAATCGGAGAATAACCCAAACTGACAAGAATTGGGGCACAGATGGCCACGGGCACTCCGTATCCCGCCATGCCCTGTAAGAAAGAAGTCATTAGCCAACCGACGAGTAAAGTTTGCAGGACTTTTTCTTGAGTTAAAGAGACGATTCCTTCCGTAATTTTGACTAATGCGCCAGCCGCATTAGCTATTTGGTAAAGTAATAGTGCCGGCCAAATGATCAGAAGGATATCCATACTGACCAGGATAGATTTCAGGATACTCATAAAGACAAGTTTTAAGTCGGTCCCAAAGAAAAACAAGCTTATTAAAATAGTGAGGCCTAAAGCAAAGAAGCCAGCTTTGGTTCCGCTCAATTTGAAAACGAGCATTAAAAGCATGACAGCCAGTATGGGGATAAAAGCAAGAGTCCATTTAGCAAGTGTGAGGTTCAAATTGCACATCCAAAGAATATAATATGAGCTCGATTAGCGGGAAATATCAGCGAACTTACGTATAATACTATGAATACACAGATACGAATGAACGAATATGATCGCATTCTAAATACTGGCTAAAATCATGAATAAATATATAAACAGGTCTTAGTTGACCAACAAAGATCTTCTTTGGGTGACCTTGATCGACCAACCTACCTTTGCGAGGAAAATATGATATTTAAAGAGCAGCGACAGGCGATGATACTCGACATATTAGAGAAGGATACAGTTGGCGATGTAAACGGTCTGTCAAAATATTTCAATGTTTCAGTTGTAACAATCCGACGCGATTTGAATGAACTAAATCGAGCTGGTTTAGTAGAAAGGACGCACGGCGGGGCATGTACAACCGAAATGTTAAAACCCATCGACCTTTCGACATTTCAAGTGAAATCTAATCTGCAAAAAGAAGAGAAGAAGAGAATTGGGAAGTATGCAGCGTCATTGGTAAAACCAGGAAATACGATCTATCTGGGTGGGGGAACAACTACCTACTGGGTGGCAAAAAACCTTTATGCTGTCACTCCGATTACTGTAGTCACTAACTCACTACCTTTGGCAAACCTAATGGCACAAGTGGAATCTATCAATCTTATTGTTGTTGGCGGAAGCCTAAAACGGCGCGAGTACACTTTTGTTGGAAAGTTGGCGGAAACAACCCTCAGCAATATTCATTTTGACTTGGTCATTACCGGTATGAGCGGGATTCATCCTGAGAACGGACTAACAAGCAATTACCCAGCTGAACTGATGAGCGATAGAATTTTCCTTTCGATTAGTGATGAAACAATCATTGTTGCAGATCACACGAAATTTGGAAGGGTGGCAACATACAAAACCGCAGAAATCACCTCAGTTAAAACGATCATAACTGACAAAAAAGCTCCAAAAAATATAGTAGATTCCATACAAAAAAAGGGAATTACCGTTATTAAGGTTTAGATAAAAAGAGGCCTCAGCCTCTTGGGTTTTAATTCCCTTGCCTAAAAGACTTAACTTTATCCATAAACTCTTTCACGCGAACTTGATCAACATGGTTTTCGAACTTCCCATCAATCTTGAAAGTGGTTCCAACCACGGCTCCGTCCGCATATTCAAATTGCTTTTCCACGTTGTTTAACCGAATACCAGTGTTAGCAAAAACGACTGTATTTGGAACGGTTTCCTTGACCAACTTAAGAGTAGAAGCGTCAGTTTCAACACCTGCAGTCAACCCGGAGACACAGAGCGCATCCGGTCTATGGTTAAACACGGTCGATTTTGCTATCTGGGCAATGTCACGATGCTGTAAATAGACCGCGGCTTCCGGGACGATGTTATAGAGCAGCTTTACATTACCCGCCCCAATTTGCATTTGATGCCGCACGGCTGCCCCTGCGTTGGTATTCCACAATCCAAAATCGGAGGCATAGACGCCAGAGAAAATCTCACGTACAAATTCAGCCCCTGTTGCCACTGCAAGGTCAAGAGATTTAAACGGGTCCCAAAGTACATTGACGCCAAACGGAATACGGATTTCGCTCTTTAGTTCGCCAATGATCCGCGCCATGGCTGCAACTGTTACAGTTTCAACCTGTGTCAGATATGGCAAACTGAACTCATTTGAGAACATTACAGCATCAACTCCGCCGTTCTGGAGTGCTAAAAAGTCTTTTCTTGCATTTTCGATTACCTTTTCCATGCCTCCGTCTTTATCAAAGTGAGGGTCTCCAGGTAAAGCGTCCAGGTGACACATCGCGATAATCGCTTTTTTTGTTCCAAATACTTCCTCTATCCAAAGTTTAGTCATTGCTAGTTCCTTTAGGTTTACTTATCTCTCAGCATCAGATATGCGATGCATTATGGGATTTGTACTCGTATAAAGATCTCGATAGATTGTGTAATTAAAATCGTAAACGTCCCGATTATTATTATTTGGCTTGATTACTTCCTTTATTTTTACCCACTTGGAAATGTCCGCGTACTCCCTGCACATGCCGACCCCGAGACCCGCCAGGAAGGCATCACCGTAGGACGCTCCAATTTGCTGCTCTGGGATGTGAAGTTCGATTGAAGCGATATCGCTCACAATTTGCATCCAAGAGGAGTTTTTTGTGCCGCCACCGACTGCTAATATTCTTTTGGGAATTACTCCCTCAGCCTTCATTTCTTCAAGGTTGTGCCGGATGCCAAAAGCTACCGATTCCAGGATTGAGCGGTAGACATCTTCGCGCGTGTGCTTGAGGCTTAGGCCAAAGAGCAAACCTTTTGCTTTTGGGTCCTGGATGGGGGTTCTCTCACCCTCGAAATACGGAAGCATCACTAGACCATTGGAGCCGGGGGAGGAATTTTGTGACAACTCAGCCAGCAAGTTGTAAGGGTCTCTGCCTGTTTTTAAGGAGGCTTCCCTTTCAGGTTGTCCAAACTGATTCAGAAACCAGCGGGTAAGGCTGCCGGACGTGGCCATGCCTCCCAGGAAAGCATAAGTGCCAGGACCAAGGAAGTTGGATGCCCAGAACTTTTTGGGATTAATCAATTCTTTCGTTTTGACCACAAAGAAGTTGCTGCTTCCAAACATGATCAACATATCATCAAAATTGCCTAAACCAGCACTTAATGCTTCAGCAGAGGCATCGGTTGTACCCGCTACCACTGGCGTGCCAGCCGGTATGCCAGTCTCCATTGAGGCTGCAGCTGTGACCTGCCCGACGACCTCATGCGACCAGAACATGTCAGCCAGCTTGTTCACTTCAGTGATATAAGGTTCCAATTCGGGGATGTATTTGGTCGTCTTGGAGTCAATGATGGGAGAATAACCTCCGGCACTATAGATGTCGATGGCTGCTTTTCCAGTCAATTTGTAGACAAGGTAAGACTGGCTCGTCAAGAACCAACGGGCCTTCGCATAGATCTCAGGTTCATTGCGGCGGATCCAAAGTACTTTGGGTCCGGCAGCTTGAGATGATAGCTCGGGGATAGGATGTTGATAATTTGAAATCGACATTAGTGTGTTCTGAAGGTATTCCACTTCTTTCAATGCCCTGGAATCAATTCCATATAGAATTCCAGGGCGGAGGGGTTTTCCATTATCGTCAATTGGCAACACGCATGGACCGATCCCGCTTGTGCCGACACCCGCAATTTCCTCAGGTGCAACTTTCGTCTTCTCAAGCAAATCCCGAACGATGAAAACAAAATCATGCCACCAAATCCCATCCGCATCGTGTTCAAAATGGCCAGGTTTTGGTGAGCTTAATTCATGAGCAATGACGCTGGAACCTACAAGGGTTCCAGCGGAATTGACAAGAACGCCCTTTGAGGAGTACGTTCCGATGTCTACACCAAGTAATAATTTCCTCGTCATCTCTTCATTTACTCCCGGATCAGAACAGAACTTTGCCGTCCTGATAAATCACCTGGCCATCAAGGGAAATTGTGGCATTATGTTTCATGTCCTTGATGATATCCCAATGAATTGCAGATTTGTTCGTACCACCGGTTTTTGGGTATGCCCGGCCTAAGGCAATATGCATCGTTCCACCAATTTTTTCGTCAATGAGGATGTCATTGCAGAAATGCGTGACTTGGTCATTGGTTCCAATCGCAAACTCACCGATTTTACTGGAACCCGGATCAGTGGCAAGAACGGTTTGGAGGAAATCCTGATTACTGGTAGAAGTTGCTTTAACTAAGTCCCCATTCTCCCATTCCAGATAAATATTATCGACCAGTCGACCGCCCAAAACGCCTGGGTAGTTGAAACTTATATGTCCATTTACGCTGGTTTCAACCGGGGAGGTAGCAATCTCGCCATCAGGCATGTTGCTATTACCGTTGGCGACTGACCAGGTTCGACCCTCTACTGAAAAACTTAGGTCTGTACCGTCTGCGACGACCCTGACTTTTTTTCCCATATTCAGCTTATCGGCCCATTGCTGCCAGAGTTCGCTGACGTTTTTCCAATCCAGCAGACAGGCATTAAACCACATATCGGTGATTGTCTGCTCGTCCACTTTGGCTTGTTCAGCAAGAGCAGCATTTGGGATGCGTAAAATACACCAACGGGTTTTTTCCCATCTGGCCGTAGAAATTATTCCCATACTCGTCCGGAGCATTGCTAACTTATCAGCTGGGACATCCCAGTTGACATTAAGATTATGAGCCCCTCGAAGTCCGAAGTAGACATCTGCCCACTCCATACCATACGCCTCGATTTCTGGTTCCCAGAGGATCTGGTCATTCGTTCCATGCTTCAAGACCAGCCGGTTTAATTCCTCAGAGAGGAATTGCACTTGGGGAAATCCACCCGCCTTAATGACGCTTTCGTAAATTGCATACATAAGATCGTAGGATTCCAGTTCAATCATGGCAATCATCACCTTTTCGCCTGGTTGAACTTTCATTGAATAATTGACTAACAAATCACCTAATTCTTGCCAACGTTTGTCCATAGTTCAAAATCTCCTTTGCAGAGTAAGATTACGCCTTGTTTAGAAATTATTCCTGGTTTGAGCTTTTACGTCTCCTCGTAAAGTAATTGATAATGAAAATAATCAACATCAATATACCCCACGAGAAATCTTTGAAGAAGGTACTACCGCGGACACCTTGCAGAAGCATTTGGAACCCCGTTGATAGAACCTGCAAAATTAACATGGCAATGTATAAATTGAACACGTTACCAAAGCCGCCCTGGATACCCGCAAGAACCGTTATTAGAATAGTCAACAGCACGTAAGTTGTCATGCCATATTCATAGGCTGCGGACATTGTGCGACTCATGATGATGATTCCTGCGATGGATGCCAGAACGCCGCTCAGCATATAAGTTCGCATAATCACGGCCTTATTGTTGATCCCTGAGAACTCAGAGGCGGTTTCATTAGTCCCAATCATTTGCATTTTGAAACCATGAGTCGTATTCCGAAGCAAAATAGCTACCAGAATTGTCAGGGCCGTAAATAATATGAACGGTAATGGAATTCCCAAGATGGTTTTTCCTGCTACCACTTCGTACTGGGTTGGGAATCCAGTAATCGTCCTTCCTTTGGTTAATCCAGCGGAAAGACCCGTGAACAAGGACATTGTTGCCAAAGTTGCGAGAATTGGAGGGATCTTAATATATCCGACCAGTAGACCGTTAATGACGCCAGTCAGTAAACCGACCGATAATGGAATCAGCAAACCGATTATGAGTGAAATAGTGGATGGGTTTGCAGGAGCATTTATCTGAGTGAAGATAGGTGTCGTTCCAGGGCTGGTTACCGGCGGATAGATGCGGAAAAGGAAATAACCTGCCAATACAACCCCCAGATTTGCAGTTGCATTGATGGAAAGATTGATGCCTCCCACCAGGATGGTGACCATCATAGCCAATGCCAGGATTCCAATTTCCGCCAGTTGTACACCCATCGACGCAACGGATCTATATTTCAGAAAACCCTTATCTCCATTGACAAACGAGAAGAACAAGATAGCGACGACAAGGATAATCAGCAATAACCTGGTCTGGCCTTCAATCCTCAAAGTTTTTTTCTTAGATTTAGTTGTAACAGTCGTTTCACTCATCACTCATCAACTCCCACTGACTTCGCTTTTAACGGCAAGTCCTAGCCTTGCTGCTCTTTTTTGTCTTAATGCCGGCAATGCAGTGAAGATGATTAGCACTAAGCCGATAAAAAACTTTTGCCATTCAGCAGGAATCTGTGTGAGCACCAAAGAACGATTGATTATTTGTGTCAATAAGACACCCAAAACCGTACCAATTACGGTTCCTCGTCCGCCTTTTAATGCCGCACCACCAATAATGACCGCTGCAAGCACATCAAGGTTCTGACCGATGAAAAGCGTAGGATTAAAATTTCTGCTAAATGCGCTCTGCAATACGCCAGCGAAGGCAGAAAGGATTCCCATGATTACAAAAACAACAATCGTGACCTTGTTATGATTGATTCCCGTGCGAATGGCGACGTCTTTGTTTCCCCCTATTGCGTAGATATTTCTGCCCAGCATTGTGTACTTCAACATAAGATGCATGAGCACACCAATTACGACTACGAATATGATGGAAACGTGCAGACCCGTGTCACCTGTCACTGGATCAGTTACTTTCGCGAGATAGTTGGCGTAATACCCAACCAAACCTTTCGGAATACTAAAGTTGGAGGTTGCACCAATGAAAAATAGAGTGAACCCATACCACATCGTTTGGGTAGCCAGGGAAACATCAAAAACTGGAAGTCTGAATTTAGTGATGATCAGACCATTCAATAACCCTGCCAAACCGCCGATTATGCAGGCGATGACAAAATAGAGCAGAATTCCTCCTGTGTACCCTCTCGCAATTAGGAACATATGAGTAGCATAAGCCGACATAGCCGCGATTGCGATAAATGAAATGTCGATGCCACCCAAAATTACTACCGGTAGGAGCGCAAACGCCAGGATGATATAGACATTTGAGGCGCGGATCAAATCAAAGAGTGTGGAAATCGAGAAAAACTTTGGATTAATTAATCCGACCACGGTGCTTAATACGATGATGATGATCAAAATGAGAAATTCATTTGTCTGAGTGAATTTTTTAAGCATGTCCTAACCCTCCTGTCCTACCCTAACCGGGTCAGTGTCTGCAATTAATTGTCTGTTCAATTCTTCCTCATCCACTTTTTCCCTTAGGTAATCTCCAACAATTCTGCCCTTGCGCATCATCAGGATGCGGTTACAGGTATGCATCAGTTCGGGAATATCATCCGACATGAGGATGACCCCCATGCCGGTTGAAGCAAGCTCCCGGATAAGATCATGAATTTCTGTCTTTGAACCAACATCCACCCCAACTGTCGGGCTATTCAGAATAAGCACTTTTGGATTGAAAGCCAACCACTTTGCAAGTACCAGCCTTTGTTGATTTCCACCCGACAGGCTTGAAGCAGGTAGTTCATCGGAAGGTGTTTTTACCTTTAACCTGCGAATCCATTCTGCAGAGAGCTCGGATTTTTTCTTGCCATCAATAAAGTTGAATTTGTTTTTCAAGGAATCGATAATTTTTGCAGAGATGTTGTTATTGATTGACTGGGGGAGAAATAACCCTTCCTTTAGTCTATCTTCCGGGACGAACCCGATACCATTCGAAGTTGCATCAAAGATACTCTTGATCTTAATTTTCTTCTTTTCAAGGATAATTGTTCCTGAATCTGCGGGATGTTGACCAAATAGGGCTAAAGCTAATTCAGTCCTGCCTGAACCAAGCAAACCAGTGACTCCCAATACCTCATTGCGATGCAGTTGAAAGGAAACATCGGTAAAAGCATTGGCTCTAGTGAAGCCCTCTACGCTCAAGACAATTTCTTCAAGCTTGGGTTCACTGTATTTTAAATTTGAAATGTCGATTGAATGCCCGGTCATATGATATTCAATCGTTTTGATGTCCAAGTCCTTGGAGGGTAAGTCCACAACCTTTTGGCCATTTCTGAAAATAATGGTCCGTTGGCCTATTTCTCTGATTTCCGCGAGTTTGTGACTCACAAAAATAGTGGAAATCCCTTGCGCGTTCACGTCATTAATAACTTTAAAGAGTTGTTTTACTTCTTTCCGCGTTAACGTAGTAGTTGGTTCATCCATGATGATCAACTTGGCATCAGCCAATAATGCCTTGGCAATGGCTATGATTTGGCGATCTGCCGCGGAGAGATCGCCAACAAGTGCATCCAATGGGATGTGGACTTTTACTTTATTCAGTCCTTCCTGAGCAAGCGATTTGATGTGCTTCCAATCCACAAACCTAGTATTGGAAATGACTAAGTTGTTAATTGCGATATTTTCAGCGACTGATAAATTTGGGAAAGAGGAAAAATCCTGGTAGATGACTTGAATACCTTCATTTAGAGATTCAATCGGTGAAATCTTCGTATATTGTTTATTGTTAATAAAGAGGGAACCGCTATCGGGAGAGTAGATACCAGAGATAATCTTGATCATCGTGGACTTGCCAGATCCATTCTCACCGACGAGAGTGACACACTCACCCTTATTTACTGTAAATGAGACGTCATCTAAGGCTACAACCCCCCCAAATCGTTTTGTGATATTTTCAACTCTTAATAAGATTTCATCCATGGGACTTCCAAATCTTTGTTTTGTGGCAAATATGGAAGGAGCAGTAATAACAATTACTGCTCCTTGAAACAGAAGCTAATTAGAAGTCGTAATTACTCATGTTTTCTGCAGTAATCTTAATCCATGCATTTCCGTAAATGACTGGAGCACCATTGGGTCCGGTTTTCAGGACGATCTTCTCGAAACCAGGTACACCAAGATCCATACCGTCTACGATTTTCTCTCCCTTTGCCAGCTTCTCGAGCACAACGTTGCAGGCATATCCCGCATCCGCAGGATCCCAACCCATGGCCAGGTCAACAGCACCGGTCTTGAGGAGTTCGCCTGCATAGGAGGTGATGGATGTACCGACGACTGCGATTTTATCGTTCAATCCGGCTTCTTCAATAGCACGGCCAGCGGAAACGACGTCGCCAGCGGCAGAGCCAGTGACACCCTTAATATCGGGGTAGGTCTTCAAGAGATCTTTGAACATGTTATATGCAAGTTCCTGATCCTCTTTAGTTTCGAATTTGCCAACAAGTTCCATATCAGGATAATTCGCTTTTTGATAGGCAAGTGCGCAATCCGTCCATTGGTTATGAGTTGCATTGGTCAGGGAACCAACAAATTGAGCATATTGACCCTTACCGCCCATCCGAGTGGCAAGTTCTTTCATCATCTCTTCGCCGTAAGCGCAGTTATCGAAAGCTTCCACATCGTAGTTAATGGTGCCTGCTTTGGCTGTTGCGGCTTCATGGGTGACGACGAAAATGCCGGCGTCCATGGCTTTCTTCTGGGCAGGTTCATTCTCGGGGACGCCGTAAGGCACGTTACAAATGCCATTCACGCCCTGAGCGATCAAACTTTCAATGATCTGGACCTGGGCAGCGGAATCGGCCTGTGATGGTCCTTGCATGAAAGCTTCATTTCCAGAATCTTTAGAATACTGGAGGACGCCTTTTTCCATTCTTAAGAACCAGTTAAAGGCAATGGATTTGACCACGGTGCCAAATACAAGCTTCTTGGCGGCGGGCGCAGTTGGTTCAACTTTGGCTTCAGTTGCTTTGGCCGGTTCTTGAGCTTGTGGAGCGGCGGTTGGTGCCGGAGCTGCACAGGCAGCTAACAGCATTGAGAGGACCAAAATAACGATCAAAGGTAGACTAAACTTTTTCATGATACTCCTTCTATTTTTTTAGAAATGTGTGAATTGGTGAGACTAATAAAAAGTATTTGGTCAGCTCCTTTCGTTAGTGAGAGTCATTTTCCGCAATTAACAACAGTATTAGCGGTTCTGAGCGTTAATGGAATACTAACGTTATATTATCAGAATTGGAACGCAAAGGGATGACCGATCATGACCGTTTATCCATCCCCCTCCCCAAATAACCGTGAAATTAAATATATCTTTTAAGCGAATCGTTAAATTCTGTAAACAAACGCAATCGCCGCATTGGTCACACCAATCACAAGAAGCGCGCTCTTGCGACCTCTGGCAAAACCGATAATCACAGCACATTCCAATCAACGCAGAGTCGCCCAATGGCTATTCCTTGTAGAACAACAGGCGCTGTTGCTTATAGACTACCAGAAACGGTACAGCAAAAGGGAACTATCAATTTTTTTGAATCTGATGCAGGCCGTCTAAATCGTACTGCGACGCATTAATTGCGAGTTGATGGCCACAATAATCGTGCTGAGGGACATCAACACCGCCCCAGCGGCGGGGGAGAGCAGAATCTTGAACGGCGCCAAAACGCCAGCTGCCAGAGGGAGGGCAATCACGTTATAGCCGACGGCCCAGATTAAGTTTTGAATCATCTTGCGATAGCTTAATTTGCTTAATCTCAATGACTTCACGACATCCAGCGGGTTGCTCTTAACCAAAATAATCCCGGATGATTCCACCGCCACGTCCGTGCCGCTGCCAATGGCAATGCCAACATCCGCGCGTGTCAGCGCTGGCGCATCGTTGATGCCATCACCAACCATCGCTACCACATCCCCTTTGCCTTGCAGCTGTGCGACCATGGCGTCCTTATTCTCGGGCAGCACCTGCGCAAAATAAGTATCGATGCCAAGTTCTTCCGCGACGGCCTTGGCTACGGCTTCACTATCCCCGGTAATCATTGCTGTTTTGATGCTTAATTCTTTCAACTCCTGAATTGCTTGTTTACTTTCAGGTCGGATCACGTCCGATAGAGCGAAGGAAGCCACGGTTTTTCCTTGTTTGCCCTGCTCATCGACAGCAACCAGATGGACGACACTTTGTCCTTTAGCGCTGGCTGCTTTTTCAAAAGCTGCCAAGGTTTCTGGTAATTGGATGGCTAGCATTTCCAGCAGGCTCGGACCGCCCACCATGTATTTAGCCTCATTGATGGTCGCAACCACTCCGCGGCCTTTGATTGCCGAAAAGTTGGTTGCTTTGGGAGGCTCCTGTTTCAAATCAAGGCTTTTATTATGAAAAGCTTTGGCGATGGAATGCTCCGAATCGCCTTCAACGGCGGCTGCCAGGGCTAAAGCGGCCTCCTGATCCTGGCCGGATGCTGTTTGATAAGCCACGACACCAAGACGACCCTCAGTCAGCGTGCCAGTTTTATCGAATAAGATGGTATCCACCGAGCGGAGTTTCTCGAGTGCAAGGCGATCCCGTACGATGATGCCATTTTTGGCACCCATCGCGGTTGTATTTGCCACCACCAACGGGATTGCCAGCCCCAGTGCATGCGGGCAGGCGATCACCAGAACCGTGGCCACGCGCTCGATCACCGACAGATTAAAGCCAGTCAGGATCGTCCACACCACCGCGGTCAGCAAGGCTGTTGACAGGGCAATATAGAATAACCAGCCGGCGGCTTTGTCTGCCAGGATCTGCGTTTTGCTCTTGGATTGCTGTGCCTGGGCCACCAGGCGCATAATACCAGCCAGCGCGGTCTCATCCCCCGTGGCCGTCACGCGCACGCGCAGGCTGCCATCCCCGTTAATGGAACCACCAATTACTGTGGAACCGATGGCCTTATCCACTGCTTTCGATTCCCCGCTAATCATAGCCTCGTTGACGGAAGAATCACCCTCCACCACAACCCCGTCGGCAGGGATCGTAGCGCCGGGACGGATGAGCAGCACATCATCAGCGTGCAGCTGACTTACTGCGACAACTTCGCTTGATCCAGCCGCAACCACGCGTTCTGCCGTGTCAGGCAGCAGTTTGGCCAGCGCATTCAGCGCGCCAGAAGCCTGGCGGATGCTGCGCATCTCGATCCAATGACCGAGCAGCATGATGTCAATCAGGGTGACCAATTCCCAGAAGAAATCCATGCCGCCAGGAACAAAGAGCATGGCCAGAGAGTAAACGAACGCCACCGTGATGGCCAGCGAAATCAGAGTCATCATGCCGGGTTTGCGATTTTTGAGTTCAGGGATGGCCATCTGCAGGAATGGGAGCCCGCCGAAAATGAAGACGACCAGCGCAAAAAACGCGCCTATCCAACGGTCTCCCGGGAAACCAGGCAGGGAAATCCCAAGCAGGGCTTTGAAGCCATCGCTGAACCAAAGCACCGGAATGGAGAGGAGCAGCGAAACCCAGAACTTGCGCCTGAAGAGCTGCTCATGACCGGCATGATCGGTCATCGAATGGCCAGCGTGAGGGTCTGCAGAGTGGTCCATGGTGGTATGGTTGTGGCCGGCGTGATCGGGCATCGAATGTCCAGCGTGGTTGTGCTCGTGGGATTGAACCACGTTTTCATTTTCTGAGGATTCTTGGACTTCTGAATGATCTATCATGGCGATTCCTTTGTTATTTATAGGCTCTTAACGCGATTATAGCCATTTGCCACATCGGAAATCTTGCTTGTAGATTGTAAGCCTGCCAGGTAGTCATTTCGGTGAAACTGTCCTGCCGCGGATTAGGCTTGGGCTTGACTCTTGGTACTGGATGGCCTATAATGTTCGTTCCATTGCGGGGTAGAGCAGTGGCAGCTCGTCGGGCTCATAACCCGGAGGTCAGTGGTTCGAATCCGCTCCCCGCTACTAACTTAGAAACGACCAGAGATGGTCGTTTTTGGTTTAAACTTAGCTTGGTTCAATAGAAGGAGTAGTCAAAATGACTTCACCCTATACGGTTGTCCTAGAAACAGAAAGGCTCATCCTCAGGCGCCAGGTAATCGAAGATCTGGATGCTTTATGGGCTCTCTATTGTGATCCTGAAATTACCAAACACATTCCTGACGCTCCCAAAACGTTTGAGGAAGCCAAAGCAGAATTGGAATGGCATATGAACGGCCACCCAAAAAACCTTGACCTGGGCTTGTGGGCGACCATCCACAAAGAAACGGGCCGGTTTATTGGCCGCTGCGGGCTGCTGCCCTGGACCATTGATGGACGAGAGGAAGTGGAAGTAGCCTACACCATTGCCAGGGAATTTTGGGGCCAGGGCTTGGGCACCGAGGCAGCCCAGGCGATCGTCGCATATGCCTTCGAGAATTTAGGTATTACCCGCCTGATCTGCCTGATCGAACCTGAAAATCGCGCATCCGTGAAAGTGGCTCAAAAAATCGGGATGACTTTTGAGAAAGCAATAGACCACGAGTTGGGCCTCCTTCACGTGTATTCCAGAAGCAAGCCAAGCACTGTATTGCCACCTCAGCCAGGAATAGTCCAGGAATGAAGGCTAAGTACATCAACTGCACACTTTTTTATAGTGATATGCTTCATTATAGATGCCATTTATTGGCTACAGCCTATTCACTTAAGTGTCTCAACAATATTGAATAAGGATAACAGAAGATGCCGTTGACCATTCAAGCTTCCATCGAGATTATCCAACTGCTTGAGAAATTGTTTAAAGATTGGGAATCATGGGATCAAAACAGAGATTTCTATATTCATACATTGCTTCCAGACTTGATGTCTCACCCGAATAATGGAACAAGCCAAGAAAAGGCGATTCTTAGAGAAATTAAAAAGATTGCAACCCAAGAAGAGTGGCAAAACCTGATAGCAATAGCTGATCAGATGCATGAACTTCAGCAAAGAATTCTTGAAGTCTCCAAAATATTAGATCAGTTCTTTGAGAAGAATGATTTCGTTGTAGCCGAAGCATACGTTTCAAAAAACCCCGAACCTGCAATCCGATCTTTGTACGAACAGAAAAAGCGAATAGCAATAAGTAAGAACATGAAGCAGATTCGTTTGAGCCTGAATCAATTCGATTTTCTCGGAGCTGACCAAGAGTTTTCCATTATCCGTCATCATATTACGGAGAATGAAACCTGGGAATATCAAAGCCTTGTCAAGAGTCAACAGCATGCATTAATCCAAGAAACGATGTCTAAGATTGAGGCCACTTGTCAGCATTACAACTTTACTGCTGTTGAGCCGCTCTATAATAAAATATCTGCTTGGGTCTCTCGGGATGTAATCGAACCTATCATCCAGGAAGCAAAACGCCGACAATTAGAAGAAGAAAAACAGCGTTTTGTGGCCTCGATGCTTGCAGGAATTCAATCACTGTTAGCTGAATATAAATACCTGTTAGCAGATGAAAAGTACAGCCTAATCAAAGATGATTATCCTTGGGATTCTTATCAACAACTGGTTCAGACATATCATCGTCTACAAGATCGAGAAAAATTACTATCGGTAATCAATTCGAATTTAGAAAGCCATCGTTTTTCTGCTAGCGACCAATTGTTCTTGAGTTCAGATTTATTTTCTATAGAAGAGTACCTCCAAGTAAAGAGTCCCTACATACAAGAATATGTCCAAATAAATTACAGTAAAACAATAAATCTCGAAAAGGCAATTGCTTTGGCTAATCCCAGCCGGAACTTACTCCTTTCTGCCAGGGCCGGTTCTGGTAAAACTACAGTGCTTGCTTGTAAAACGAGTCTTCTGGTTGACACTGAAAATATTCACCCGGACCATATTTTGGTGATGGCGTTTAATAATTACGCTGCGAAAGAAATCGGAAGCCGTATACGGAGTGATTTCAAACAAAAAAGTTTTGAAAATGCCCGAACTTTTCATAGTTTGGCAATGCAACTTGTTCAACCTCAAGAAGAGATTTTATATGATGAAATAGATGATATTTCCTCTAAAAAAATGACTATTTTTATTCAACAATTATTGAAGAAAGAAATCCACAACCCGGTTTTCCTCGAAAAGATGTACGCTTTCTTTCGTAAGGAGACGCGGGAAATTGAGCGTGCTGGCTATTTATTAGCCGAAGAAGAGTATTTTGATTTTCGACGCAATTTGCTTCAGGTAACTCTAGGCGGCGAAAAAGTGAAATCCGTAGGTGAGAAATATATTGCTGACTACTTATTTGAGCATGATATTTCTTATGGTTATGAAAAAGTCTGGTTATGGGGAAGCCAGATCTATCGGCCAGATTTTTCGTTATATGAACAGCAGAAAGATATTGTTATTGAACACTGGGGAATCGACGAATTCGACCTTCAAAAACAAGCTCCACCTGAATGGACGGAGAGCTGGGATGAATATTATTCTGAAATGCAAGCAAAGCGCCAATTTTTGAAGGCTAAATCAACTGTGCTAGTTGAAACGTCCATCCGAGACCTACGGAATGGTCGTGAAGCGTTTGAAGTTATTTTGGAAAAACGTTTTGCCGATGCGGGAATTGTTCAACGAAAACTTACTACAACTGAGTTGCACCAAAGAATCAAAGATCGCGACTATACCATAACGCGCATGGCTGAATTGTTCGCACAATTTATTCAAAAAGCTAAAAAGCAGATCTTAAAGGGAAAGGATGTGCAGATACTACTTCAGTCTTACCAACCCAAAGACGAACGGGAAGGAGTTTTTGTTGATTTGGCCTGCCGAGTCTATTTAGAATACGAACAAGCCTTGGCAAGGGAGAATAAAATCGATTATGACGATTTGATGATGCGGGCAATTGAAAAAATCCATTTAACACAAGGTGAATGTTCGATTTGGCTTGGAAAACCGAAAAGCCGGCCCGTGAAGATGAATGATTTGAACTGGATCTTGATCGATGAGTATCAAGATTTTTCTCGACTGTTTTTTGAACTAATTAAGGCAATCCGTAAATATAATCCGGAAGTTCGGATTTTTTGTGTAGGAGACGACTGGCAGGCAATCAATGGTTTTGCCGGATCAGATTTACAGTATTTCCACACATTTGTTAGTTGGGTTCCGGGATCCAGTATTGCCTACCTTTCCACAAATTTTCGTAGCCAAGCGGAAATTGTGCGTAACGGGAATGAACTGATGCATGGGAAAGGTAAACCGGCTGAAGCCTTACCAGAAAAACCTGGCGGTAATATCATGATTGAGTGGATGGATGACTGCTGGCTGGAATTGCGCAGCGATGAAACAAAAGGGTCAATGAAAAATGACCATGAACGCTTTTTAATCACATCAGCAACATCCAATGGTAATGGAAAGAAATACAACCACATAATAGCCTCAAAGTATCTCAAGCGATGTTATGAGATCATAACGGATTCCGAAAATATTGGTAAGAAAGTCGCAATACTGAACCGAACGGGCAGGATTGATGGAATCCGCCTGACCGACTTTAAATCCAGGTTAAAATCATGTTTGACCATAGACGACCTGAAAAAAATTGGAGATCCGGACCATAAAATTGATATTCAAACAGTGCATAAATATAAGGGATTGGAAGCAGACTTGGTAATAATTCTAAATGTTACCAATGGCTCATTTCCTCTGCTCCATCCGGATAACTTGCTGTTTGAAATATTCGGGAAGACTGTCTCTGATGCTTACAACGAAGAACAGCGTTTATTCTATGTAGCACTAACCCGAGCTAAGAATAAAGTTTACATCTTGACGGAAAAACACCGTGAATCGGTTTTCTTGGACAGCCTGCGTGCTTATCAGTCTGTACACCCTCAGCGTAAAAATTATTCAGCCAACCTTAGTTTTGAAGAGAGCATAAATGATAAAGATTTAGAGGAGATTCCTTTTTAATTCTGCCAAGGCCATAATATAATACATCTCCCCGCCCGATACGAATCGAATCCGCTCCCCACTACTAAAAAGACACCTTTTTAGGTGTCTTTTGGTATGAACCTGGGTACTGGCTAATAGCCTAGTGGTCAGGCCGGCAATATCCTTCTCAGCACAATGCAGTCTTTGCTTACCCACCTTGCTAATAATGAGCCAATGAGGATTAGTTATTTTTACTCATCCACCTCAATGCGATCAACCTGGATCTGCGAGCCATTATAGTCAGGCATGTTGCTGAATAAAGTGCCGTAGAGATGCACAATCTTACCGCTATCACGCAGGGCTATGATCTGCAATTGCAGTTCCGGAACCATTGAATCAATACCGAAATTGATCGCTCCGCCCAGATCCTGCCGCTCGAAATAGCCATCATACTGAGCGCCCGAAGGCGTCTTCTTGATGACACCCCACCAGTCGCTGATCGGTTCTGACGTACCTGGCTGCATGTATCCGCCGTTTGCATCTACGGTCGCCTCGATAGTATTGGCAGGGGTCGGACTTTTTTGGACAACGGGGCCACACTCTTCCCGGAAATAGGCCCACTCATCACAAGTGCTCCCATCCGGGAAAACGCAAATTCCGGATTGGCTGCCGTCGGCGGCCGTATGGATTACGAGTGCGTTCCCATTCTCTTTGCAATAGACCGAGGCTGGATTTGGCATATTCACCGGAGAGACATCCGTCCCAGTAGTTTCAAATGTCTGAACGTTGAACGCTGTGCAGGCTGTCAGTGTCGCACACAGAACCACCCCAATTGTAATAAACAGTTTTTGTAACTTTTTCATTGATTTTTTCTCCATTTCTTGCTTGTTAATAGACGCTAATATCCGTATGATCGTTCCCAACCGATCTATTCTCAACTCAAAACACAAAAATTATTAATCAGCTTATATTTTTCTCTTTCCAGAACTTAATTTAGAGTTTTTAACATTTGACCATAGGCGATACAGATCTTTTGTATTTGTATTCCTTCTGCTTAACAACCTAATTGATCACGATCCTCATGGTTGAGGTCCATTTTTCACTTAAGGGATTCTTTTAATAAGCCCACTCCCATGAAGACTAATCCGAAGTTTTTGATGACCATACTGATGATGAAGATTGTTAACACCGGAGAAGTAACATGATTCATGAAATATATTTTTGCAGGCATGCCTATCAACATGGCTACGATAACAATCAAACCACCTGCAATACCATAAGGATTCTTGAGGCTGAAGAAAAGAATCGTTAGAGCAGTTGAGAATCCAAAGCCGCCGATCAGCCCTCCAAACAGGGCGCCAAGCCCTTTGAGGAAACCGGCCCGCGTAAGCACGGTGTAATCGTTGATGCTTGGATGAATCTGTATGCTATTGGCGAAGTTTGTGGTTACGTAGCTCCAAAATACTCTCTCTATTATGTACAGGATCCCAATGCCCATGGCAATCAACGCAATGGATTTATGGTACTTCAGCCAGCTTCCATAGAGACCCACCGTAAGCATTGCTATGGAGAGAATCAACAAAGGTTCACCGAAATAACCAGCGATCGTGTATGGTGCAGCGTAGATGGATGCTGGATTTAATGGTAAGTTCCTCGTCTGAAGGGACGAGATAAACCAATCGCCAATCCCGTGCATATCCGATACCAGGGTAGCGGTAGTCGCAAGAAAAAATGCCCCAAGAGCGCCTATAAATAACAATTTATTTTCCATTTATAAATTCCCTTCAGGTTTACAGATTCTTTAATCTAGCCTCAGTTTTATTGTTTCTAGCAGGCCTTCCGCCAATTTCGGAAAGGGATTGACTATTCTCAAGCCAGCGAAGGCTTGCTAGAGGAAATATTTTGTGACACCATAATAAATAGTGAGATCAGGTAGCAGAGACTAATTACTATGAAGGCTGCCAGCATCCCATATTGAAGAAGAAGATTCATAGAACCTTGCGGGCAAATCACCTGAAACACCAGCCTCGTGAGCCACAAAATACAGGTCGCAGCCAACAAAGCAATCATCGAATATCGATTTGAGTTTCCGCTAAAAATGAAAAGGAGATTCAATACGCCAAATAGAACCAAGGATAAAGAAAAGAAGGCGTTGATTGCCCGTATGGCGACGATCAGCTCTTTTGCATTGGGGTCAATATAGGAATACCAGTTCCAGAGCCTGGGTACAAATAAGTGCCACACACCAAAAGCGATTGAAGCGCTGCTTCCAATAGTCGACAAAATTTTTACGAAGTAATTCATATTTCCATCCGGTAGATAAAAAAGATTTGGAGCGCGTTTATTTGGTTGGTATAACCAAATGCGACTTGTTATGCTGCCAATTACCTGAAATTGAAGACAGCATAAGCCACGGTTCAATGATGATATTGATCATAATGTGCGCAAAAATGCATGGCCCCAAATTACGCCCACCCGCAAGATAGATAATAGCTAGAAGAATCCCTAACACTGATGTCGAGAGAATTGCCGGAATCGTAAACTTGAAATCACCTCTGGCGAGTATCCAGACAGTGTGGGATAAGCCGAAAGCTATGCCAGAAATGACGATCTGAAGGATGGGGGATGCACCTCTCGACATGAGCATATCCATGAGCCATCGCCGAAAGAAGACTTCTTCGACAATGCCACCAACCAGTGCCGAGAAAATTCCCAGAAGTTTAAGCAGCGAGATTTCTTTCCGTTTTGCAAAAACAAAAGGGATGGCTTTCATTGTGTACAAAACATAGGCAATTGTTGTGATTGAGGCAAGTATCCACACTAATGGAGAAGCTATTGATCCCCTCGTGAAACCAAGATTTTGAAAAAACGGGATAGGATGCCAAAGCAGGCTCATTGCTAGTGGACTGAACATTAATGCTGAGGTCATGCCTAAAATTAATGCGGTTTTGCTTCGATCTGTCATTTTTTTCCACTTCTTAATTGTTTATGAAAAAGCTTACTTAACCCAAACCCCTGAGGGGCTAACCTATCCCGTCTGGCTGTAGAGCCAGACGGGATAGTATTTTCTATGGCTCTGGCTGGTTCAGCCAGAGTTTATGCCGTCCATTACCCGAAGACCAAGTATTTGTGCTGACGAACAAATCCAGATCCCCATCTCCATCCATATCAGCAATGGCAAGGCTTGAGTTGTTGAATGAAACCAGTTTAATCTTGCTGTCGGTAAAAGTTCCTTTGCCGTCATTCAACCAAATTTGTAGACTGCTCCTCCAGCAACCGGTTACCGCGTCCAAATCGCCGTCACCATCCAAATCAGCCAAGGCGGCGGTCAGGCTGTAAAAAGTGCCCAAACTCTGCCCGCTGTCGGAGAATACACCTTTGCCATCATTCAACCAGACTTTATCGGGCGGTTTGGCGCCATTGTGGTTTGAATTGGCGATGAATGCGTCCAGGTCTCCATCTCCATCCAGATCACCCAGAACCGCGGCATAAGCGTTTGTAAATCCCAGCCTTTGAGTGCTGTCGGTGAACATCCCTGTGCCATCATTCAACCAAAGAATCGGGGCGTTGTCTGAGCTCTCACCGTTATTGGCGACTAAGGCATCCAGATCGCCATCTTTATCAACATCACCAAGCGAAACGGCGGTGCCAAACCAGTTACCCAATTTTTGGCCGCTGTCGGTAAATATGCCGCTGCCATCGTTTATAAATACCTGGTCGGGATAACCATTCCAATTGGTAACAAAAGCGTCCAGATCACCGTCGCTGTCCAGATCGCCTAAAGCCACCGACGAGCTCTCAGGGCTGGCCAGACTTTGATCGCTTTTACTAAAAACACCTTTACCGTCATTCAACCAGACTTCGTTGCTTCTCTCCTCAGTGATGAAGATGTCAAGCGATTTATCACCGTTCAGGTCTCCGAAGGCAGATCCTGAGCCAGGTTTGAATTCCTGATCACTCAAGGTGAACTTGCCCGCACCGTCATTCAGCAGTAATATGCTGTTCTTATCAGCATGGCTGATAAACGCGTCAATGTCCCCATCGCCATCAGCATCACCAAAAACGACACCGGTCCCATCCCCCTGGCCAAGGTCCTGCCCGCTGTCAACAAATGTAGATAGGACTAAGGGTGTTGGACTGGGCGGAATAGAGGTTGGTTGAGGCGCTGAAGCTGTTATGCTTGGCGCGGGTGTGACTACCGGCTTGGGTTGACAAGCACTTACTAGTACAAGGGTTATTGCTAAAATTACAGCATGTGATGCAATTTTTCGAAACATAAACTCTCCTTTATATTTTTGCCTGGTATTTGTGTTATTCCAGATTTTGAAAAAAGCTAAGATTGCCGAATTTCTATCAGTGCTCTTCTAGCAATCATTGCCCAATCACAGAACCCATCTTTTGCCATATTCTTGAATTGGGTTTCCAACTTTTGGCATGGATATTCCTTACACTGTGCACAGTTTGCGATATGGCGCTCCAGGTTGCATAGCCTGACCGCGCAAGTATCACAGTACTTGGCAGGCGCAGTGCCCAGACAGCCCTCCGGGCAATCCTTTTTATATTGCGGGCACTGACCGCAATCGTTGCCGCAATAGGCAATATAGCGCGTGTTTGATGCAAATCCTGTCTTTTTCTCTCCTTGTGTTTTGTAGTTTTCTTCCACATTGATGACAACATTTCCTTTTTTGTGACCCTCTTCAACGTAGGCATGCGCGTCGGCGACCTGTTCCAAAGGATAAGACCTGTCAATGAAGGCTTTGATCTGCCCGGCCTCAATCAGCGCTTTGACAGAATATAAAGTTTCAACACTTCCCGGTCCAAGTGCACAGATCACTTTCTTACCGCCTGACCTTGAAGTCCACAGCACTTGAAGAAGCTGCTTCATCTTGAAACTGGCAAAGAGGTGAATTCCATTTGGCTTGAGTGAACGTTTACAGCGTGAAAACGAACTCCTGCCCAGAATGTCAAAAATCAGATCGTAGGTCTCCCCGTTTTGAGTGAAATCCTCTTTGGTGTAATCGATAACCTTGACCGCACCCAGGGATTTTACAAATTCCACTTTCGTAGTACTGCAAACCCCAGTTACTTCTGCCCCCAAGTACCTGGCGATCTGCACGGCCGCAGACCCTATCCCACCGGAAGCGCCATTGATGAGGACACTTTGCCCCGGGTGAATATTTGCCCTTCTGAGCAAAGATAAGGCCATGAGGGCTCCATAAGGAACAACGGCAGCTTCCTCATAGGTTAAATTGCTGGGTTTTAGTGCCAGCATGCCATTTTCGGGCATACAGAGGTATTCGGCATAAGCACCCATTCTTTCCCCGGTATAACCAAAAACCTGGTCGCCTTGCTTGAATCTGTTTACATTTTTGCCAAGAGCTTCAATTTCTCCAGAAAACTCATTCCCAAGGATGGTTTTCTTGGGTTGCTTGAGGCCAAAGGATATTTTTGCCATGAGCCAGAAAAGAAAGGGCATATTGAATTGGCGCGGAGAGATCGCCTTGAAATTCCGTGCCATCGAATCCCCGAAATTTACCGTTGTCGCGTGGACTCTGATCAAGATCTCATTGTCCTTTGGCAGAGGTTTTTCCACATCTTCGAGATGAAGGACACTGGGCGAGCCGTATTCTGAAAGAACAATCGCTTTCATTTACACACCTCTTGATTGTTTACCAAATATTGCCTCTTGAAGATGTAACCAATGGCTACTCCAAGGGCTAGGATGCGGATAAGGTTAAATACTGTGCCGATAATGAAATAACGCAGACTATCAGGCGTTTGGTTATAAGTTGATGGATTTCCGATTGAGATCGTGACAACGAGTAGAACAAGTAAACTTATCAAAATGGATTTAATAATTGGATCCTTTGCCGGAATTCTGTCAAAGAAACGAAGTAATAAAAAACTGACCAAAAGTCCAACGATTAAGCCTCCTATCAGAGCTTCCAGTAGCATCGGAAAATACGAAATTGAAAGGGAAACTCGATACTCAGCCGCGATGGGGGTTCGCGAGATGGCGAAGTTGGCCAACCAGAAGGCCAAGCCTCCCGCAAGAGTCAGGACGAACATCTTCTTCCAGTCTCCTTTTGTTCCAGTCATCTTTGTGTCACCTATTGCGGTCTTTTTGTTTATTACAAGGGGTCTTCCTGAGGTTGTATTCATTTTTTCCTTTTTGAATGTTGTGGATAAGGGTCAACGACCCTCAGCTAAGGCTGGTTTTTGATCCCTAGCGCCCATAATAAGAAGCCACAAAGTAAGTGAGAATTCTCCAATGAAACCTACCGCAGAACTCAAGTAAGTGATCAAGACATCCGGGAAAAAGAAATGCTGCAGTGGATACAAAAGCCAGGCAAAGCACTCAACCATCACCACAATGCCTAAAATTTTTGGAAGGTAACCCGACTTGTAAACCAAGTAGCCAAGCGGGAAAAGCCAGGCCGCAAAGAAAAACTGGGCGATCATAAATCCGTTTTCGTGCAGATTGAGAAAAAACATTGCCAGCGCTTGCAGCTGATCGAGCTGGAAGACGCTCAAGTAATCGGTACCACTCAAAAGCAAGGCGGCAGAAAATAAATTGAGCATGTTCAGGCACTGTATGGCCACGCCGCCCAGGTTTAATAGGAGAAACAGCAAAGCGATGTGCTTATTCACCGGTTTTAACAACACATACAAAGCCCAAGCCGCCAAAAGGAAAAGAATACCGGCAAAGATATCGCTCAGAAATCCGATACGGAAAAGTCCTACAGAAGCTTGAATGTTTTTGGCTGTGACAATGGCGTCCCCAAAAACGATCAATTTCGTGCGGGATACTTTTGCAATCGCGGTAGCAACGATGAAAAACAGATAGAAGATTCCTGCAAGTCTGGCAATCTTTTTGTTTGTACCAATAAAACTTACTGTGGTCGAATTCATTTATTTTTCTCCAGTTTTTGAACTAATCGAGCCCAAGTCTTTTGATTGACCCGGACAAACCGAGATCAGGGGCATTCCCAGATCACGCACTTTTTTAAACAATCCATGCAGCGCCGCCTGATCAATCACCGGACCGGTTAAGAGCGTGTCACCGTTCTCATCCAGCGTGATGGTCAGGCCTTCGAACCAGTCTGTCCATTGAGAATCGAGTTGACCCTTGATCCTGATTTTATAGATGGTAGGCTGCGGTGAATCAGGTTGAGGTTTAGCAGTTTTTGCCATTGATAGGTTCCTTTGACGACCATTATTTTTTGTGCCACTTATCGTGTGCAAGGTTAATATACTTGCGCCAGGGGGGAACCGTTAGACACTTTGGTGTGTGGCTAAGTGTTGTTTTGGGAAAATAGGCTTGCTCCAGCGGGTGAGCCTGGTTGCTTGTTGGTTTCCACTTCCTTTTCGCGCTGACGGCCTCCTTAATATCGAAAGGCTTTCAACTCACAGGAGTTGAAAGCCTTTCACCTTAAGCAACAGCGGATGGATCCGAAGTTACCCTTCACCATCTTTTTCATAAAGGTTGGCAATTGCCTTAGGATTGAATCCCTTCACGATCATCCAGATAGCAAAGACCATTTCCTGGAGGGCAAGAGGTATCATCAAAAACCCCAGACCCGACTCGAAAGATGGAAGCTGCTGAGAGCCAAAAATGCCATCGATGTGGGCAATAAAATACAATATTGCACCAATGAACCCCCAACCTGACAGCCATCGAGGAACGAGCCTCGTCTGGAAAAACAGAATGTAAATCATCATCCCGCCGATACTGAAAACGAGACCCAGTAGAAGTGAGGTCCAAATTCCCGCGGAGTTGAGAGAAGACCCCAGTGTTTGTATCGAAATTTCTGAAACGGTCGTCTTTCCATAAACCTGGCTGAGTGACAAGAGCAGAAAATTACTGATCACCATGCCCATATAACAGACTGCTTCAAGCACTCCCCTGAAGACGATTGACCCGAGTGCCAGGACCTCATTGTGTTTTTTGAAGATCGGGTACAAAAATACTGGTATCATGGCAAGAGGAAACCCCATTAAAAGGATTAGTAGCGTCCCCATTATCCATTGGGTTTCACTTGCAGCTATATTAAGTGGATATGTCGATCCTGCCATAATTGGTGCAAGCACAACGCCGCTCAATATGCCCGAAACCGTTCCAATGATGAATAGGATTCCAACAACTACAGCAGTCTTTCTATATGTTTTCATTTTATTTCTCCTTTTTACTTTCATTTTTGATCAAATTCATCTGGTTTTTTGGCTGTTTTGCCTGGATTTCTGAGCAGCAGCACAATTGCCGGTCACTTGAATTTGTGGAAGCCAGATCAACTTTGATGAGCACTTCATCATCCCTGCTGGCAGGTTTTGTCACCTCTTCGAGATGAAGAACATCTGGTAGGTCAAATTTTGTGTACACAATCGCTTCCATAGGCACTGTTCCTGGTGGTAGAAAATAGACCTTAAACTGAGAAAACAGACTTCACGATAGGCCACAAGTCAGTTGGATTTGCACTGAAGCGATCGTTAAACAAGATTGCTATCGTTATAACAAACACGAAAATTCCAATAACAACACCTTTTTGCAGTAAAGACGTTTTCTGGATCTCTTGTTTCGTCCAAACATCACAAATTTCACCAGGACAGTATTGAATTTTTACCTTATGAAACAGTGGATAAAATTTGCATCCCAGGCAAATGCCAAACACCGCTTCAAAGAATAAAAAGATCAGGCAGATTTGACAGATAATCCCGGTAATGATGCTGGTTGAATTCATTACAACCAGGAGAAGGAAAATAATGGAGGACAAAACCAGTCCGATCGTCCAGGCAAACTTTTTTGGAGCCGCACCAACATATTCGGGGGTTTGCTTACCGACAATCAAACGCCCTATTATTAATGAAGGAGCATATTTTGGGCTGATGAACATGCGAATCACGAAATCTACAAGAAAGGTCGTGTTGACCAACTTGATCAGGAAAAAATCTTCCCTAAATATCACCAGCATCCAGGCCAGGAACATAAAAAAATAGAGTATTCCTGCCGATGCTCTTATTTCGCGTTCGTTTAAGACCGGAATGTTGTAACCTGCTACCGTTTCCCCAAATTGCTTTGCCTTTTTCATTTTTCTCTCCTTGTTCTGATCCAATTATTTTTTGACAAGATGCCTACATCTATAGTTGGCCTGACAGAGGGAGGGAGGGTTTTCAGCCATCCCTCTACCATGACGCATTTCTATGCTGGTCTCAAAATCTCACTCGTTGCTGCCTTGCCTGAATTGTTGCGAAGTAACACAATCCCCACCCAGATGAACCAGAGGATAAGTCCCAATCCATAAATAACAGCCATCAGGTCAAGCGAGGTCAGGAGGACTGTGAGGATTCCAGCTACACCGACTACCAGGCCAAAGTAGTTCAATACTTTGGGAAGTTCCCTTGCCCGCAAGGCTACATAGCTTAGAAGTAAAAGCCATAAGGCGTTAACCATCGTTTCCCCGCCGCCTCCGCCCAAACCAGTTGCCACAGAGTCAAGCATCAACCAGACCGTTGCAGCTTGAGCCGGATTTTCACCATAGAGTTTGACAACTGTACTCACGTTGTTGATTGAGAGTGTACCAACCACAATGACCAGGACGGCATAGATGAAGCCGAAGGTGGTCACTGCCTGTGCCAGCACAGGTGAGCCAGCCTTCAATCGCTCATAGAGAGCGAGTGACAGGAAAATCATTCCTACACCGAAGACCAAATAGATGATTATGTCGAAAACATGCATGAAAGCCTGGTTATCTGCAAGATAAGCTACGATCTTGCCTGGGTCGTTGGAACCAAAACCTTTGGGGACCAGTAAGGTTGCAAACACCCCAAGAGCGAAGAGGTTTGTTGCTGCCCCGATCAGTGCGGCAATGCCGCCTACTTTAAGTAAATTCTTCATTTTGTTTCCTTTTTTGAACAATATTGATGTGTTTCTTTGAGTTGGACTTGCATAAAACTGTAGTCGCCAACAGAAATTTATTTCATAACAATGGATAGGTGGACGGATCCGATCCGTTTTTTACGCTGCTTTGCCCGGATTGCTACGCAGCAGCACAATTCCCATCCAGATGAACCAGATGATCTGGCCCAGGCCAAACACAGCAACCAAAGCGTTCAAAGCCGGGATGATTGTGACAACGCCCACTGCGCCAACCAACAAGCCAAGGATGTTCAATCCCTTGGGAAGCTCACCAGCCCGCAGTGCAGCCAGGCTGATTAAAAGCGTCATAAGACCGCCGAGGATTTCACCATTGGCGTTACCCAGCCCGTCAATTACGGGTTCAATTCCCTGCCAGGTCAACGCGGCCTGACTTGGGTCTGTAGTATTGAGTGCCACAACTGAGGTGAGAGCGGCATTCGCGACCATACCGCTGGCGATTAGTGAGCCAGCCCAGATGATCCCAATTACAGTTGCCACTTGCATCAATGCCGGCGCGCCAACCTGTAAGAGCAAAATGATAATGTCCTAAAGTAGCAAAATAGAAATGTCCTAATTAAGATTAGGAGCTATGAAATGGACAATCGAAATGAGCAACAAAGAATTAGCCCGGAAAACTGAAGTAGAAAGGG